>ERZ1046740.485-NODE-485-length-33045-cov-7.274053_pt1 | contig 33045 bp, 22 predicted proteins | sample MGYA00383093_ERZ1046740 | MGnify/ENA primary metagenome ERZ1046740 (study PRJEB29581, sample SAMEA5548363) | metagenome | biome: marine; feature: coastal; material: water | depth 25 m | study: Short-term variability in the microbial, nano- and picoplankton... | reverse complement strand
CATCATCTATAGACGTAATACTAACGGTTAGCTCCTTTTTTAAATTTGGATAGAACGATGAAAACATAAGGGATTTTAATTGAATGCCATTGGGCAAGTTTATTTTGACCATAAATGTTTGGAACTCCCTTCCAGCAATTCTTTCCACAGATGATGTTGAATCTATTGGAATATTTGGCATTTGCGCCTCAAAAGTTTCGAAAACAATGTCGTTTACCACCTTACAAGAAGCAACCCAGTCACCATCAACATTTTCATCAAATGGTTGATAGTTAGATTCGAAAACATTGAATTGCGCATTTCTATACGCAAACAGAGTGGTGGTCTGATTGATCAACTCTTCGCCATGTGTTTCCTCAATGGCTTTTACACCTTTGTCTTCAATCTTAGACCATTCGGCTTCATTTACAGCTTCAAAGCCTTCAGGAATTGTAATGGTCCACCCTAATTCATTAAAAACAAGTGTTGAACTATTTGCCTGCCCGAAGCCTGAAACAGTGGCACTCAGAAGGAGAAAAAAAAATAGATTTTTCATAAAGTTAAAGTATAAAAAAACCGAGCATTTGCTCGGTTTGTATATTATCCATTCATGGAAATTAAAAACTCTTCGTTGCTCCTTGTTTTGGAGAGACGATCGTGCAAGAATTCCATTGCTTCTACCGGATTCATATCGGCCAGATGGCGTCTTAAAATCCATAAACGGTTCATTACTTCTTTGTCTAAAAGCAAGTCTTCACGTCTTGTACCTGAAGCAATAAGATCGATAGCAGGGAAAATTCTACGGTTAGAAATCTTACGATCTAACTGCATTTCCATGTTACCAGTTCCTTTAAATTCTTCAAAGATTACTTCATCCATTTTAGAACCTGTTTCTGTTAGTGCTGTTGCAACAATGGTCAGAGAGCCACCATGTTCAATGTTACGTGCAGCACCGAAGAAACGTTTTGGTTTATGTAATGCGTTGGCATCAACACCACCAGAAAGCACTTTACCCGAAGCAGGAGAAACTGTATTGTAAGCTCTTGCTAAACGTGTAATAGAATCTAATAGAATAACCACATCGTGTCCACATTCTACCATACGCTTTGCTTTCTCTAAAACAATGTTTGCCACTTTTACATGGCGATCAGCAGGCTCATCAAAAGTTGAGGACACAACTTCAGCTTTAACGCTTCTTGCCATGTCTGTAACTTCTTCCGGACGTTCATCAATTAATAAAATAATTAAATAAGCTTCTGGATGATTTGCTGCAATTGCATTTGCAACTTCTTTGAGTAAGACAGTTTTACCCGTTTTTGGCTGCGCAACGATTAAGCCGCGCTGGCCTTTCCCTATAGGAGAGAAGATGTCTATGGTACGCGTGGCAAGCGTTGCAGCCCTTGTTGTGATATCAAATTTTTCGTCAGCAAAAAGCGGAGTCAAGTGTTCAAATGCAACACGGTCTCTCACATAATCTGGATCGCGGCCGTTAATTTTTTCAACTTTGGTTAAGGGAAAATATTTCTCACCTTCTTTTGGAGGACGAATGTGACCTCTTACTGTATCTCCTGTTTTTAAACCTAACAACTTTACTTGTGATTGAGATACGTATATATCGTCAGGTGAATTTAGATAATTAAAATCCGAAGATCTCAAAAATCCATATCCATCAGACATCATTTCTAAAACACCTTCGCTTACTACAATACCTTCAAAGTCGTAAGTCTTGTGTTTTTTCTGATGTTGATTTCCTTGATTTTTTTGCTGCGGTCGGTTTTGGTTTTGATGTGGTCGCTTATCGCCTCCATTATTTTGGTCTCTGTCGCGATTGTTATCTCTGCGATCATCGCGAGGGTTTGGCCTTCTTTGTGGTTCATCAGAATCAGATTTCCCTTCTTTGGATTCAGCAGATTGAGCAGGCTTGTCTTTAACTATTTCAATCCGTTTTCCAATAACTTTCCTAGGTCTATTGCTTTCCTTTCTTGGAATTTTCGTTTCACTTGACACCTTTTCTGCGGCAGGAGCAGTAGGTGAAGGAGCAGGGTCTGTTTTTTCTTCGGCCTGTGCAGTTTCAAACGTTTTAAGTATACCTGCTATTAATTCAGGTTTCCTTAAGGTTTTTGCTTTATCAACCTTCAGAGTTGTTCCTATTTCTTTGAGTTCTGGTAACTTCTTACCGTTTAATTCAGATTCTGTGAACATGTAAATTTTCTGAAAAATATTATTAATCTAGTAGAATGTTAATCCTTAAAACAGTCTTGGAAAATGTTTATTGTAAAAGAATTGTAACGAAGTTACTCTGCAATAATACAAAGTTTTGAATAAGATAGGACAAAGAACTTGTAAAAGTTACAATCTGTAATTTAGGTTCATTACATTTTGCGTCAAGTGCAAAAGATGTGAATTCAAGCTAGTACGTTCATAACTTAAAAAATTAAAACAACTGTTTTAGTATAACTGCTTTTATTGCACATTTGCTAAAATTAATATCAAAGATGCTACAAAGAATTCAAACTGTCTATATGGGGCTTTCTGCTCTTTTAACCATTGCATTGGTGCTTCTTTTTCCACTTTACACAAACCTTGAAAATGTTGTTATGGCAATAGATAACCCTGTTGTGTTTTTCTTTTTTGGATTTTGTTCTGGTGGCCTATTGGCAAACATTTTTAATTTCAAAAAAAGAAGTCTTCAAATTGTATTGAACAGAATTATCATGTTTGCTTTTTTGGTTACTTTAGGTTTCACTATTGCAGATATGATTAGGTCGGGTGATGCAAGCAATGTAACCTTTGGATTGGCCCTTCTTGCGCCTCCAATTGGGGTGATATTAGTTTTCATGGCAAACAAGGGTATTAAGAAGGACGAAAAACTGATAAAGTCTGCTGATAGAATTCGTTAGTACAATAAATATTGTTTCAACAAAGCGGTTTGTGTTTCTTCCTTAGCATTGCTAGCTTTTTTCGTGGCTGCATTTACATATTCCCAAGCCCTGTCATTTTGCCCCTTGGCGATAAGCAATTCAGCCATATTATAATTTAACTTATACGTTGACTTTTGCTCAATTCCTTCTTCTAAAATCTCTTCGAGTAAATCACTAATCTTATTGAAAGGGTAGCTGTAATACAGCTTATCGAATTCTGTATAATAATCATCGGGTTCGTTATTCTTCTTTAGATATGAAAATGTTAGCTTTTCATACGATTTCCATTTTTCCAAAGCGGCCAAATACTGTTGTTCAACCAATAATTTTTGGTACTCTCTTTTTGCAGTATTCGGATATAGAGGAACGAGCTCTTCTTTTATTTTTGACATACGAGAGGAATCTTTATTGTCAATAGCGAAGCTCAAATTGAGATTGTATACATTTATATAATACTCAAGCCACGGGAATTCTCTGTTTGGGTTTTCCACTAAAGTCGTATTTGTACTTAAAGTTTTTAGTATGGAGTTGTTAATGTCTAGGCAAAGTTTTGTAATAAAGGGCCAGACTTTTGGATTGCTTAAGTCGGTCTCGTTTAATTTAGGGATGAACCTATTTGCTTCAGAAACTGTCCCTAAATAGCCAAAATTATTATACTTAATATCGAGATAAATAAGCCATTCTTCTTTTGAAAGAGCTCTATTGTAGTGCTTCAACATAATTTCATCGAACTGCTCAAACCTTCTAAACCCTTCTTCGAAAAATTCATAATTCAACTTAGTTTGTTTCAATAGTACTTCTTCTATAGGATTAAGTACCATGTGATGAGTAGTATCGTCCAATCGAAAAAGTGACTTGAAAGTTTTACCTAGTTGAGAATAATCATTAATATATACTGAAACGTAATTCTTATTGGCAAACTTTACAGCTCTAGTGTTGTTTTGAATCGTCTTTACACTTTGAGGAATTTTTGCCTCATTGGTGTAGGTTACAAAAAGAGGCACTTTCTTTTGGCGGCACAACAAAACTATTTCTTCCCAAGCACCAACAGTATTGAGGGTTATATAGTTAATGTTTTTTGCTTGCAGATTTTCGGCAGACAGAAATATAAATACAATAGCGATAAGGCCTAAGCGCATAGAAATTCATTTAGTATTAGTCGGAAAGTTAAGCGACCTTAGTCTAAAAACAAATCTTCTTTAAAGTTAGGTTTTTCATCCAATCTAGAATTAAAACCTCGTAAAATGAGTTCACCTTGCGGGATGTCCTTTAAGGGGTACATCTTAGCATTCGGTTTGGTCATGAAAACAACTTCAGAAATTTCAGAATTTTTAAGACGCACAATTATGTTGCTGCAATCTGCTCGATTAATGCCTTGTTGTTTTCCGTCATCCACAACAGTATAAACTATCTGCCCATTGCCGATAACAAACAACGACCGAAGTTCGCTGTCGTAAAATTTACCCTTCATATCTTTGCCGCGCACCTGGTCAAATTTCACACTGTCTACTTGAGATAGAATAAAAGCATTCTTGATCATGAAAATGCTGTCTAGCTTCCCATTTCTCAAAGTCATATAGATATCATTTGCAGTGAGCTGAGATTTACCATTCCATAATACGGGTTCTGTATACATACGGAGAGTAGAATCTCTTTCATCGAAGACCAAAGAGTCACATTTCCCTTGAAAATCGCTTTTAAAGAACTTAGAGTTATTGTAAACTAGAATTAACCTATCTCCATTTAGGCGTGTGTTAATTCTAAGTGTGTCCCCATGAATATGGAGAGAGTCCCCTTGATCGTCAATCATTGTGTACAATGGGTCTCCAGTAACTAATGCATATTCTGGCTCTTCTTGAAAGTATGCATGCTGGCCTGTAATTGTATACCTCTGAATAGAATCAGACATGTAAACATTACCATATAAGTCGCCTACCCCAGTAGTTTGGTTAAAGTATACTGTATCGCCAATAAGTACGCTAGCTTTGTCGTGAATTTCACATCGATTAGAAAAGTAGGCAATATCATTCTGCGTATCGTAATCACCATAATTACAATTGATGTAACCGCTGTCGCTTTCAATTAAGCTAGGTCCACGAAAACGTGCAAGGCCAGATGCACTGTTAAAAAGCAATGTATCTGCTGTGATACTGTATTTCTGACTATTAAGACGAACACTGTCTTTAAAAATAAACCACTCTGATTTGGTGTTATAAACACCAATTTTAGAAAACAACGTGTTATCAGGGTCGGTAATGTTTGCACCTTTTGTGTAAACAGCGCTGCCGTCTTCACGATTGTATCGGATTGAAGGGGTGACTAGCGACATTGACTTGTCACTAAAACGAACATTACCTTCAGCATCTAAAATTTTAGTTGTGCCATTGTAGTTCATTTCATCACAATACACGTTTACCGTATCGCCTTGGTTTACATGTATATTCGAAAAGGCATCAAAGCTATTTTCTTTACGGTAGAAATATGCAGAGTCGCATGTCATAACAGCGCCTTCATGTTCAAATCGCACCGCTTTGTACAACTTAATTACATCATTGTCGCCATTTTTTTCGTAGACCGATTCTTCTGCAGTGTATTTAATTTTCTTCTTTTTCTTCTGTGCAGAGGCCGAAAGAAAAAAGAAAACCGGCAATAAGAGAAGAATTGCCCTTATAGTGCCGGTTCTATACATTTATCTTAAAATGGTTTGTTTTCTGTCAGGGCCCACAGATACCAATGTAATGGGCACACCCACTTTGTCTTCTATGTATTTAATGTATCCGTTTAAACTTTCCGGAAACTCTTTTTCAGAAGTGCATCCTGTTAAGTCTTTCGCCCAACCTGGAACCTCTTCGTAAATCGGCTCTAAAAGTTCAGGATCAATTTTATAAGGCAAATGCGAAATAACTTCACCACGATATTTGTAACTGGTGCATACTTTTAAAGTATTAAAACCACTCAAAACGTCAGCTTTCATCATCATAAGCTTAGTAACGCCATTAACGTTAATAGCGTATTTCAAAGCAGGTATGTCTAACCAACCACAACGTCTTGGGCGCCCTGTAGTTGCTCCAAACTCATTTCCTTGTTTCTGTAATTCTTTTCCGTCCGCATCAAATAATTCTGTTGGAAAAGGACCTGAGCCAACGCGTGTAACATAGGCCTTAAAGATTCCGAAAACATCATCCATTCTGTTAGGAGCGAGTCCTAGACCTGTACATGCGCCAGCGCTTGTTGTGTTTGATGAAGTTACAAAAGGATATGTACCAAAATCAACATCTAATAAGGTTCCCTGTGCACCTTCAGCTAAAATATTTTTGCCTTCAGCTAGTTTATCAGCAACCCATACTTCGCTGTCTACAAGTGTAAATGACTTTAAGTATTCTACAGCTTCGAACCATTCTAGTTCCATAGATTCTAAAGAATACTCATGGTCATATAATGATAATAGCTCTTTATGTTTGGCCACTAAAGCCTCATAATTTTGTTTATAAGAGGGCAATTCTGTATCACCGATTCTCAACCCATTTCTACCGGTTTTATCCATGTAAGTGGGGCCGATACCTTTCAGAGTAGAACCTATTTTCTTCTTGCCTTTAGCCGCCTCTGAAGCTGCATCTAAAATTTTGTGTGTGGGTAAGATTAAGTGCGCCTTGCGAGAAACTAGCAAACGTTCAATAATCTTGTCATCGTATTGCTTTAATGCTTCAATTTCTTTTTTAAAAATGATGGGGTCTATAACAACGCCATTACCAATTAAGTTGATAACGTCTTTGTGAAATATACCAGAAGGAATGGTATGTAGAACATGCTTAATACCATCAAACTCTAAAGTGTGTCCTGCATTTGGGCCACCTTGAAAACGTGCAATAATGTCGTATTGTTTGGTTAAAACATCAACGATTTTTCCTTTTCCTTCATCGCCCCATTGCAGGCCGAGCAGTACATCCGCTGCCATAAACTTATTTTTTGTCAGAATCTGGTTCGTCTTCTTTTTTACTCGCGAAGAAATACAGCGCATGGCCATGAACTTCTAGATTAAAAACCTCTTCTATTGTTTTTTTAATGTGTTCTATTCGTGGGTCACAAAACTCAATTACTTCGTTTGTGCCTTCAATTATAATGTGATCGTGTTGTTTGTTGAAAAACGATTTTTCGTAGGTGCTCTGACTTCCGAACTGGTGTTTACGAACCAAATTTGATTCTAATAAAAGTTCGATTGTGTTGTAAAGTGTAGCGCGGCTAACACGGTAATTTTTATTTTTCATGGAAATATATAACGACTCAATATCGAAATGTTTGTCGTTCGCATAAATCTCCTTCAAAATAGCATAGCGTTCTGGTGTTTTGCGCTGCTTGTTTTTCTCAAGAAATTCAGTAAAAACAGTCTTTACCTGTTCGTATGCTGTGTGATCCTCCATGTATAAAACCAAAGCGCCAAAAATAACTAATTAGCCCAATGAATAAAGCCTTATTTTTCTCTAGTTACACGTTCAACGCCTTCAGCGTTTCTTAATTTTTCAATGATGCTATTCAAGTGAATTTTATCTTCTACAATCAGAGCAATTTTACCTTCAAACACACCATCGTTCGCAGCAATATTCATAGACTTAATATTCACGTTCAGATTATTTGAAATAATCTGAGTAACCTTATTCACTAAACCTACGGTGTCAATTCCCTTGATGGTGATATTTGCTGTAAAATCGTTGTCTGTGTTTAGTTTCCATTTTGCCTTGACGATTCTGTTTGCAAAACGACTTTGCAGGCTCACAGCATTCGGGCAATCATTTCTATGAACTTTAATCCCCGCGTTAGAAGTTATAAACCCAAATACTTTGTCACCCGCTATGGGTGTGCAGCACTGTGCTAAATTATAATCTAAAGCCTGGTCATTGTCGCCAAAGACAAGTGTGCTTTTCACTTTCTCATCTGGTTTTGGCGCTTTCTCTTTTGGAACACTTCTAAATCTAGATTTGAGATAGGTGTAAAAAGTAGTGCTGTTTTCTTTGGCGAATTCTTTGAGGTGCTTGTTCTCTATTATTCCAGTTCCTACCTTATAGTAAAGCTCTGTAGGGTTTTTCAACTTGTAATAATTTACCATTTTTTGAATGGTGCTGTCTGTTGGCTTAACTTTAATAAAGTTTAGTTTTCTCTCTAGAACAGCGCGACCGCCATCGGATACACGGTTTTTGTCATCTTTTAAAGACTGCTTTATTTTGCCTTTCGCCTTAGAGGTTACTACATAATTCAACCAGTCTTCTTTTGGCTTTTGCTTTTGAGAAGTCAGTATCTCAACTTGGTCTCCACTTTTAAGCTTATGGCTTAATGGCACTAATTTACCATTCACTTTAGAACCTAAAATTGTGCTACCAACTTCCGTGTGTATGTCAAAAGCAAAATCAATTGGGGAGGAGCCTTTAGGGAGCACCCTTAAATCACCTTTCGGTGTAAACAAGAAGATTTCTTCACTGAACAGATTCAGTTTGAAGTTGTCTATAAACTCAACTGCATTTTGATTTGGATTTTCTAAAAGATCACGGATTTTATTAATCCAATTGTCTAATTTTAAATCATCAGACTTATCCTCTTTGTATTTCCAATGTGCTGCGTAGCCTTTCTCGGCAATCGAATCCATCCGCTCAGAACGAATTTGAACTTCAACCCAATGCCCATCTGAGCCCATTAATGTTGTGTGCAAGCTTTCATATCCGTTACTTTTTGGACTAGAAATCCAATCACGTAAGCGGTCAGGGTTGGGTCGATAAAAATCTGTTACAACCGAATAGACTTTCCAACAATCTGCTTTTTCGTTTTCAGGTGTAGAGTCGACAATAATGCGCATAGCGAACTTGTCATACACTTTTTCGAATGGTATTTTTTGATTGACCATTTTCCGTCTAATGGAGAAAATGGACTTTGTTCGTTCTTTAATCGTAAACTCGAAATTCTCTTTTTTGAGAGCATCTCTAATTTTACTACTGAAACGTTTAAGGTATTTTATTTCACTCGCTTTACTTGCTTTAACCTTGAGAACAATATCTCTGTAAACTTCTGGTTCTGTGTATTTTAAAGAAAGATCTTCGAGTTCTGTTTTAATATTGTAAAGCCCTAATCTGTGTGCAAGTGGAGCGTAAATAAAAAGTGTTTCTGATGCAATTTTAAGCTGTTTGTGCGCAGGCATACTTTGCATTGTACGCATGTTGTGTAAACGATCTGCAAGCTTTATTAGAATTACTCTTACATCATCAGAAATGGTAAGGAGCATCTTCCTAAAGTTTTCTGCTTGTACAGAAATATTTTGATCAAAAACACCTGAGATCTTTGTGAGACCATCAATTATTCTAGCAATCTTCTCTCCAAAAATACGCTCAATATCTTCTAGGGTGTAATCAGAATCTTCAACTACATCATGTAAAAGGGCAGCCGCAATAGAAGTAGGGCCAAGGCCAATCTCTTTGGCAACAATAGTAGCTACTGCAATAGGATGTAAAATATACGGCTCGCCAGATTTGCGCCTCACTTCAGAGTGCGCATCCATGGCGAGATTAAAAGCCTTGCGAATAAGCTTCTTATCTGCCGCTTCAGTCTTGCGCTCAATACTTCTTAAAAGTGCGCGGTACTTGTTTACAATCTCCTTATTCTCAACAGAAGCTTCCTTATCTTGAATCTCCTCCTCCATACAAATTGTTGATTTTCAGCAATGACCATGCTTACATTAACGCAGGCATGACTGTTAGGTAAATAAAACAATTTATTATGCCAATAGCAACTTACAAAAGGCAATAGTATCGCATAAAAAAGTCCCGCTTCTACGGGACTTTCAATTTAATTCCTAATTGATGTATTAGTTACATGGCAAAATCTTCGATCTTACTTCTCCAAAACCAATTCTAACAGCGTTATTCTTACTGAAAGCCTTCATGACAACTGTATCATAATCTTCAATAAATGCGCGCTCTTGGCCATCGTCGAGTTTCAATTTTTCTTTTCCCCCGAAAGATAATTCTAACATAGAACCGCAAGAATTATGCGTTGGTCCAGAAATAGTTCCTGAGGCCATCATGTCTCCGGAGTTAATGTTACAGCCGTTTACAGTATGGTGAGCCAATTGTTGGCACATATTCCAATACATGTATTTGTAGTTAGAGGTGCTGATTTTAGATTCAACACTTCCTTCTGGTTGTATATAAACTTCTAAATTGATGTCGTAGCTACGTGGGCCATTGCTTTGTAAGTATTCTAAAGGTTCAGGGCTTTGCTCAGGTCCGTACACTCTAAATGGCTCAAGCGCATCTAAAGTAACAACCCATGGAGATATAGATGACCCAAAGTTTTTTCCTAGGAATGGTCCTAATGGCACGTATTCCCATTTCTGGATATCGCGTGCAGACCAGTCGTTAAATAGGACCATACCAAAAATATAATCTTCGGCTTCTGCAACAGAAATACTGTTTCCTAATGGTTTTCCATCCGATGTAATGAAGGCCATTTCTAATTCAAAGTCCATTCGTTTGGAAGGTCCAAAAGAAGGTGTATCAGCATTTGGAGCTTTTGTTTGACCTTTTGGACGGTGTATGTCTTCACCAGAAATTATGATAGAAGAAGACCTTCCGTGGTAACCTACAGGAATGTGTAGCCAGTTTTCCAAAAGCGGATTGTCTTTATCGCGGAACATTGTCCCTAAATTGGTGGCGTGCTCTTTAGACGAATAGAAATCGGTGTAATCTTGAATAAATACTGGCATCAACATTTGAACATCATCTACCGGAAAAATAACTTTCGCCTTGTGCTCTTCGTTATTGCCAAGTTCAGAATTTTCAATGTCAAACAGATCTGCAATTCTATTTCTTACAGCTCTCCAAACTGTTCTACCTAAAGAAATGAACATGTTTAGTGTGTCCTGTAAAAACACATCTTCTGGCAATTCTAATTCTTTAAAGTAGCCCAATTGTTGCATAGCACTTAAGTCGATGGCGAAATCACCTATCCGAGTACCAGTGGTTATAATGTCATCATTCGGAATGAACACCCCGAACGGTATGTTTTGAATAGGGAAGTCGCTATCTGAAGCAACCTCTAACCAAGTCTTTCTATCTGGATTATTAGCTAAGTTTTGCATAATCGTAAATGTGAAAATTACGAGACAATGTTACAATAAAATTGTAATGCAAGTGGTATAAATTGGGATGAATACCTAATGGTGTTTTGTATAGCGAACTACTCTATTTTGTTCAATAATTAGTATCTATATTGAAGTAAACAAAATTGTGTTCACATAAAAAACCCCGATAGATTCTATCAGGGTTTTGCTTCATAACGTGATTTATCGACTTAGCCAATCATTTCGTAACTTCTGTTAATGAAGTTTGTCAACTCTTCACCATGTAATAAGTTTTGCTGAAGTTTCGCTAAGTCTGTCGCTTGCGTAATCAACGACTTTTGCTTGATTGCATCGCCTTCTTCTAAAATTTTAGAAGTTAACTCATGGTTGCTATTCACGATAAGGTCGTACATCTCAGGCATGTCGCCCATCATTCCGTACATACCACCACCGCCACCAGTCGCTTGCATTTCTCGCATTCTGCGCATAAACTCAGGAACAGTAATTGTAAAAGCAGCTTCAGAAGAATCTAAATCTTCTAAACGTACAGTGAATTTCTCTTTTGGCACATTCGCCTCGATCGATTCTTTTACTTTCGTTTTGTCGTCTTCAGTCAATTTAGAAATACGGTCTTCATCTTTCTTAATCAAATTGTCAATCAAATCGCTGTCTACACGTGCAAATTTTACTTTCTGATTTTCACCTTCAATTTTTTGCATTAAATGACTTACTAGAGGACTTTCTAAAAGAAGAACATCGTATCCTTTTGCTTTTGCTTTTTCAATGTATGCGTGCTGTCCATCTTTGTGAGCAGCATAAAGAATGATAGTTTTGTCTTCTTTGTCAGTTTGGTTTGCTTTTACTTTTTCTAAGTATTCATCCCACGTGTAGAAAGTGCCATCTTCGCTTTGGTATAAACCGAATTTTTTTGCTTTGTCATAGAACTTCTCTTCGGTTAGCATACCGTATTCTACAATCATTTTAATGTCATTCCACTTTTGCTCAAAGTCAACTCTGTCATTATTAAACATTTCGTTCAACTTATCAGCTACCTTTTTGGTAATATGGTTAGAAATTTTCTTCACGTTACCATCACTCTGTAAGTAAGAACGAGAAACGTTTAGCGGAATATCTGGACTGTCGATAACACCCTGGAGAAGTGTCAGGAAATCGGGAACGATACCTTCAACAGAATCAGTAATAAATACCTGTTTTTGATACAATTGAATCTTGTTCTTTTGGATTTCCATGTTTGGCTTAATCTTAGGAAAATAAAGGATTCCTGTAAGGTTAAATGGATAATCTACATTCAAATGAATATTGAAGAGAGGCTTGTCCATAGAGAAGCCATACAGCTCTTCATGAAACTTGTCGTAATCTTCTTTTGATAATTCAGAAGGTGTTTTAATCCAAGCTGGTGCTGTATTGTTGATGACGTTCGCAACTTTTACAGTTTCGTATTTGTCTTCTTCTCCTTCGGCAGAAACTTTTACGCTTTCGTCTTTTTCGCCTGCCTGAATAGGAATAGGCATAAACTTAGCATACTTGCTTAAAAGCTCATTGATTTTGTTCTCTGACAAGAACTCAGTGCTATCGTCAGCTACGTGAAGAATGATTTCTGTGCCACGATCTTTCTTTTTGATTTCTTTCATTGTGAAATCAGGAGAACCATCACATGACCAATGCGCGCCTTTTTCGTCAGCACCTTGCGTGAAAGATTTCGTTTTGATTTCGACCTTCTTTGCCACCATAAAGGCAGAGTAGAAGCCTAAACCAAAGTGACCGATGATCTCAGAACCTTCCATTTTCCCTTCGTACTTTTTCAAGAACTCTTCAGCTCCGGAAAATGCAACTTGGTTTATGTACTTTTCTACGTCATCAGCTGTCATACCAATACCACGGTCTTTTATGGTAATAGTTTTTTTCTTTTCATCTACTTTAACGTGAACAGTCAAATCACCTATTTCGCCTTTGGCTTCGCCAAGGTTGCTTAGCGTTTTTAATTTTTGAGAAGCATCAACTGCATTCGATACTAATTCTCTTAAGAAGATTTCATGATCTGAGTAAAGAAACTTCTTGATTATCGGAAAGATATTATCTGCCGTAACATTAATTCTTCCTGTTGCCATAATATATGAGTTTTAAAAAATTTTCTACATGCCTCTTAGACAAAGGGTGTGCCATTGGGAGTAGTGTGACAACATGACATTTTATGGGCTAGATAAAGTGATTTTTTGTCTCTTCGGTCAGGACAACCGTTTCGTTCGTTCGTGACTTAACCCATAGATAACCAAATGCTTGCGTGGTGGCTTCAGCATAGGCGCCAAAGTCAAGGTTTACAAATAAAAATAAACCTGCTTGTCATTCATACTAATTTCAGTTGGGGTTTTTTGTTTATTGTTTAGCTCGTGAGAAAGTAAAAGCCTCTCCTGTTTGCCTACCGAAACCGTTTTTGGCATATTTGAGCGTGACGATGTATAAATTAATTATGAAAAGGTCAAGGTATAAATCAGAAATAAAAAACACTTAAATTTTTACGACAATCTTCTATCTTCGTTAGCACGAAGATTAAAATCACATAAAATGTATACATCAAAAATAACTGGGCTGGGACATTTTCTTCCAGACAACGTTGTGACTAATAAAGACCTTTCAGAATTCATGGATACCAATGATGAATGGATTCAAGAAAGAACAGGAATAAAAGAAAGACGTTGGGTTAAAGAAGGTGACGGAAATACAGCATCTACCATGGGTACAAAGGCTGCAAGGATGGCGATTGCAAACGCTGGTCTTACGCCAGATGATATTGACTTTATTGTCTTTGCAACGTTAAGCCCAGATTTGTATTTCCCTGGGCCAGGGGTTCAAGTGCAGCAGCAACTAGGCGTAAATGAAATTGGAGCCCTAGACGTGCGAAACCAATGTTCAGGTTTTATTTATGCACTATCTGTGGCAGATCAATTTATTAAAACAGGTATGTACAAAAACATACTTGTCATCGGTTCTGAGCTGCACAGCCCAGGTTTAGAGAAATCTACACGCGGCAGAGGTGTAACTGTAATATTTGGAGATGGTGCTGGCGCTGCTGTATTGTCTCGCTCAGAAGATAACTCTGGATTACTGTCTACACATTTGCACTCACAAGGGGAGCATGCCATGGAACTATGTTTAGAAGGACCAGCAACCGTACGGTGGGTTCATAAAATTATTGAACTAAACGATCCTGACGATGTGAGTTATTATCCACATATGAATGGAAACTTTGTTTTTAAACATGCCGTAACCCGTTTTGCTGAAGTGATAGGAGAGGCATTACAAATCAATGGTATTCAACCCAATGAAATTGATATGTTGGTTCCCCACCAGGCAAACTTGCGCATTAGCCAGTTTATACAACGCAAAATGCAGTTGAGAGATGACCAAGTGTACAATAATATTATGCGTTACGGTAATACAACTGCGGCTTCAATTCCTATTGCGTTAAGCGAAGCTGTTCAAGAAGGCAAAGTGAAAAAAGGCGATAAAGTGATGCTTGCTGCTTTTGGTAGTGGCTTTACGTGGGCCAGTGCTTTAATGGAGTGGTAACTTAATATCAATCGGCTATCTTGCCAATAACTTAAAAATTATAAAAATGAAAAAAATTACAATCGTATTAGCTAGCATCTTCTTTTTTGTTGGGTTTAACCTTAAAGCGCAAAAAAGTCCACCACAAACTACCGAAGGAACAATTGGCGATGCCAAGATCACGATAAATTATAATGCTCCGTCCGTAAAAGGGCGTGTTGTGTTTGGTGAACTAGAAAAGTTTGGAACAGTTTGGAGAGCTGGTGCTAATGAAGCCACGACTATGGAGTTTAGCAAAGATGTTAAAATCAATGGCAAAAAGCTTAAAGCTGGTAAATATGCTTTTTTTACAACTCCAATGGAAAAAAGAGATTGGCCTTTTATGTTAAACTCAGAGCCTGAACAATGGGGCGTTTACAAACTAGATCAATCTAAAAACGTGATTGAGTCTGAAGCCAAAGTGACTAGCATTGATTCAGTTGAAATGTTGCGCTACAGTATTTCTGATGGAATGATTCATTTGGAATGGTCTACAACTAGAATTTCATTTAAAGTGGAATAACTAAACTCCAATTCAGGTTGTAATTTCTGATCAATAAAAAATGCACAAACTACAGTGAATGATACGATTCAATTGCTCTGGTTTTTTGCTTTCAATGCTTAAAAGATAAAATCCAACACTTTTATAAAAATGAATGTTGTTTTTGAAATATTTTTCTGGGCACAAAGGTCAATTAGAAAATTAAAAATAAATCTTGATTGCTAATAAAAGCCATCACGAAAAGAATATGCGGTGGACCAAAAGTTTTATTTTGTTGTAAGTAAAACCTACAATCTTCATCTTAAAGGATGTAAAAAACGGCTCCAAACAATCTATAGAAAAGGTTATCTCTTAAGGGGTAAAAACAAAGCTTTTGTCGTTTACATTTGCCGCCATTTTTAGAGTCTTATTTTAATGTCACCAATCAAGAAATTAGCCAAGAAAGGTCAAATTTATCACGTTTATTACAGACGCAGTGGAGGTTATAAATTTGTTGGCGAAAACTCTATAAAGCTGCTTATTTCTCTTGTGATTTTTGGGGTGTTGGCTTTTTTATTTAACACGCATATTTTCAATATAGCCAAAGGCACGGAGTACATTACCACTCACTTTAGTACTCCAATTGTATTGGCAATTTTTCAATTATCTGAATTGACACACGGACTTTTGGCCCCAGAAATATTCATGACATGGGTGAGCGGCTTTAACCACCCGTGGTTGTGGTTGATCGTCTTGGCAAATATTAGTTACCTAGGTGGTCTTGGGGCCTACTTCATAGGTCGAAAATTGGACAAACTTCCAAAAGTTCACAATTGGGTTCACGTTAAGTTTGAAGAACAATTTGAACAATTAAAAAAGTTTGGTGGTTTACTAATTATTGTTGCTGCATTTACGCCTTTGCCCTACTCTCCGATTTGTATGGTAAGTGGAATTATTAAATTCCCATTAAGAAGCTTTCTAATTGCGACGCTTACTAGACATGTTCGCTTTGTTATTTACGGGTATATTATTTTTCAGGTGATGGAATAGTTTTCGGTTCGCAAATCAAACGAACGAAAAAACTCATTCTTTCTTCATCTTTTGCCAAAGGAGCGCTCACCACAATTCCAGCTCAAAACTGCTCTGTTACCTCAAGCCTCATTAGCGGACGTAAAGTCGCGGTTAAGGTGCTTTGTTGTGTAAATGTATTTGTTTTTAATCTCGCAAAATTCCGTGATTCTGGAATCATATAATGAAGCTCAAGTGCGCTTCGTATTACGAACTCACTGTTTTATAATTAAAATTATCAGTCCTAGCAGGTCCCGTATAAAGAAGGGAATGCCAATTTCTACTTATATGTTTGGCAACGATTACAAACGGGCTAAACACTTTTGCTTCCACAATAGAATTTTCACCGAGAGTTTCAAATCAAAAAACTCAAGATCATTGATATTACCTTGTGCTGCGCTTGTTCTTGTATTTGTATAAACAAGGAATGTCCGCTGAATAGCAGTTTTTGGTGACTCTATTTTATTGTTTAGCGTTTCTGTATTTCCTGGATGCATTGAGTAAATTGTTAATGGCACTTCCATCTCCAATCCCAACTCATTGGCCACAACCAACTCGTATTCAACTAAAGCTTCATATTTGTTATAGTTCAAATAATCGGTCAACTCAAACCCAACATTCCATTCCGTCTTTAAGCATCTAAATCTCTAATAAGTCTATGTAAAGAAGTTTAGCATGAATTATTTTATACGGTTTTACGCTGTCTTCAAGTTGTTGGTAAAAAGGCTGTTTATGTGTATTGTCTTGAGCAAAGCTAACGATCCCAATAAAAAAAGAACAGCACAATGAAATGAAGGGTACGTGTGTAAATGCGTATTTGGTTTTGGAGGTAGGTCTGCATACTTATTTAGGTAAATGTATTGTATACAGATGCTACGCTAAACAGTGCTGCTGTTTCAGTGCGCAGCCTCGAACTTCCTAAGCTCAAGGGAATAAATCCATTTTCTTTTCCAAAAGCTATTTCTTTTGGGGTAAAATCTCCTTCCGGACCAATAAAGACTGTTATCTTTTTGATTGATGTATTGAGTTCAGAGAATCGCTTTTTTTTACCTGCTTCGCAATACGCCATTAGTTTTAGGCCATCAACCTGCTTTGATAAGACATCCTTTATAGTGGTCATAGGATTCAATTTGGGTTTTGTTGCTTTGAGCGATTGCTTCATTGCCGAAATTAAAATACGATCTAAACGTTCGACTTTAATATTTTTTCTTTCGCTGTTAGAGCATAAAACAGGTGTTATTTCTGTTATGCCTAATTCTGTCGCTTTCTCTAGGAACCATTCAAAGCGATCTATGTTTTTTGTAGGAGCTACAGCAATATGCAGTGTATATGGAAGAGGCTGTTCTTTACGCACCTTGACAATTTTACAAATGCACTTTTTGTAATTAGGTGTGTCAATTTCTGATGTGTAAATATTTCCAAAACCATCTACAATTTCTAACTCAGAACCTTGAGTAAGACGTAATACCTTTATCGCATGTCTCGAATCATTGTCATCAAGAACAATTGTATTTTCACTAATATGAGTAGAGTAGAACCTTAGCATTACAGTTTCATTCTGGCTTTCGCAGTTACACTAACATCGGTAAAACCATTCATTAAAAACTTATGGTAGGCCGTTATGCCAATCATAGCAGCATTGTCTGTAGTGTATTCAAATTTAGGAACAAACGTTTCCCAAGACGAATGTGCTTCAAGGCTTTCGCGAAGTGGTTTGTTCGCAGAAACACCTCCCGCAATAGCGACCATATATATTCCTGTGTCTTTAACTGCTTTTTCAAGTTTTTTAAAGAGAATATCTAAAATAGATTGTTGCACACTTGCGCAAATATCATTTATGTTTTCTGTCACAAAATTTGGATTCAATTTAACTTCTTTTTGCATTGCGTACAAAATACTCGTCTTGAAACCACTGAAGCTATAGTTGTATCCTTCAATGTTTGGCTTGCTAAACGTAAACCTATCCTTGTTGCCAGTTTCAGCTAGTTTTTGAATAACAGGACCACCTGGATAGGGAAGCCCTAAAATCTTAGCTGTTTTATCAAAAGCTTCTCCCGCAGCGTCATCAATAGTTTCACCCAAAACTTCAAATTCAAAATAATCTGTAACCTTAACTATTTGGGTATGGCCGCCAGAGATAGTAAGACATAAAAACGGAAAACTTGGTGCAGGTGAGCCATCGTTTATAAAGTGTGCTAATATGTGCGCTTGCATATGATGGACATCAATTAGCGGTATGTTTAAAGAAAGAGCGAGACTCTTCGCGAACGAGGTTCCAACTAACAGGGAGCCCATAAGTCCTGGTCCGCTGGTAAAAGCGATAGCATGTAACTGTTTGGGGGTTATATTTGCTTTCGTCAATGCTTGGTCTACAACTGGGACAATGTTTTTTTGGTGTGCTCTGGAAGCAAGTTCAGGTACAACGCCACCGTATTGTTCATGCACTTTTTGATTTGCAACTTCGTTTGATAAAACAAGGTCGTTCTTCAAAACTGCCGCACTCGTATCATCACAAGATGATTCGATGGCTAAAATGTAAGTGGGTTGAGTCATGCGACAAAAATATAAATAGAAGCATATCAAAAAGTTTTGGGAAATATTAAGAATAGTATTTACAGTTGTGGTGCTGTTCCTATTGGTTTTGTTCTCGGTTTTATCTACCGAAACTGCCCAGACTTGGCTTGCGCAAAGAGCCACGAATTATCTCAACGAAAACCTTGGCTTAAACGCAACTATTGAAGGAGTTAACATATCTCTTACAAAAGATATTGAACTCAAGAACGTATTCCTAGCAGATGATCATGCGGATACATTAATCTATGTGGGTAACTTAAGTTTTCATTTCAACGGGTTCAACACAAATAAGACCCTTCTAAAAACATCAAGTGTAAAGCTAAATAATGGGAAACTCTATTTAAGAAAATATCCAGAAGATGAGGTATTTAATTTTAAAAAATTTCTGAATAAACTAAATAGTGACTCAGGCGACACCGCCCAGAATTCATTTCAATGGCAATCGAGTACGGTTGAAATTGATTCTATGAAATTTATAAAGCATAGAATTGGTTGCGATGATTCTTGCACAAACATCTTTATAGACTACAGTAAAATCAGCATTAAGAATCTAAATTTAAATGGAGGAGAAATTGATGCGAATGTTAAATCCTTTGTATATATAGATAGACACCGGTTTAACTTGGAACGCCTCAGTGGAAAGGCAAAGTTCCATTATAACTACATAGAAGCTAAAGACGTTGATTTTAAGACCGAAGAAACCTCTTTTAAAGGCAGTGCAAGACTTGATTATACATCTTTGAAGACACTTAACTTTTTCGTTGACAGCGTGCAAATTAATGCTGACATCCAAGAAGCTATGGTTTCTTCGGAAGAATTCAGATCGTGGTTACCAGCCTTTCCTAAATTTGGAACGATTGACGCTTCCGGACATGTTGAGGGGACGGTCAATGATCTGAACGGATCCAACCTCAAAGCAAACATGGGTAGTACATCGTTTGAAGGGAATTGTATTGTGAAAAATTCAACTCATTCTGAGGATATCTATATAAAAGCTACAGACATGAAATTTGTAGGTTTTGTAAAAGACTATGATACATTTATTGTTCCTCTATCTGATTATGAGCTACCAGACAATTTTCAAAAATTGGAATATTTCAAACTTAAGGGCAGCTATGTTGGAGACCTCAATGAAATTACTCTTAAAGGTGATGTTAGAACCGCATTGGGATATGGAGAAGCAGATATAGAACTTTCTAACGTTTCCAATCCAGATTACTTGAAGTATTCAGGGTATATTGACTTTGAAAATTTTAAACTTGGCTCATTTTTAGAACTGGACGAAGTTGGAAAGATTGCCATCAAAGGAAACATAAATGGAGTTGGTACAACCACAGAAACTCTCGATTTTCGCGGTGACTTAGACGTCAAATACTTAGACCTCTTCGATTATCACCTTACAAATATTCTTGCAAATGGCAGAATGAATGAAAGTAAATTCAATGGTGATTTATCTGTGAATGACGAAAACCTTAAAGGTAGTTTTGAGGGGCTAATTGATTTCAATTTATCCAAACAACGATATGATTTCAACTTGAAACTCGATACAGCAGATCTCTTTGAATTGGGCATTTCTAAAGATACCATTGCAATTCTAACGAGTAAATTATCCGTGGATTTAGAATATGAGGACATCAATAATTTTAACGGAAATCTCGACGTTAGTGAAATTACCTATTCTCAAAAAGACAATTTCTTTTTCTTCGAATCTATAGCTATAAACTCACTATATGCCAATCAAGCACATTCAATAAAATTGAATTCGCAGCTGTTAGATGCTGAATTGAGTGGCGTATTTGATATTGTTGACATAATACCATCTTTAGATCAAGTTGTTGGTTCTTTTTTTAAGTTTTACACTCCTGGTTCTCAAACCAAGCTAATTGATTTGGATTTAGAATACAATGCACGCATTAAAAATGTAGACTTACTTGCTTTACTTTTTGTGAAAGACCTTTACGTTGCCCCAGAAACAGAGTTAGAAGGGTTTCTTAAAATGCCAGCTAAAGACTTCAAGTTAAATTTAGAATCACCTGAAATTGAATATGCCGAATCTGACTTTAATGATATTAATCTGAATATAAACAGTGTTTCTGATACAAGCGAAATTGAATTAATTGTCAAACATTATGAGTACAACAGTGTTGTTATCGATTCGAATCAAATTGTACTCCACTTGACCGATGATAGTGTAGATTTTAAAATTGAATCTCTTGTGAGAGACAGTCTTGATTCAAGAATCTCCATATCAGGACAGAGCATACATCAGTATAAAGATTACTATGAATTGAAATTGCGCAGTTCAAAATTCAATATTGGCTCGCAATATTTTAACTTAAAGGGAGAAAATAAAATCGAATGGCGCAAAGAAAGTCTGTCTATTGAGAATGTTTTTCTTCAAAGTGATGAAAGTAATCTTTCAATAAAAGGAACCCTTTCGGAGAGCCGAAATGATAGTGTAACGTTCAGTTCCGACAGCTTGAATATTAGCATTCTCAACTACTTTATTGGAGATGATAAAACCCGCCTCTCTGGATTTATGAATGGTGATATAATGGTAGGAGAGGTGTTTGCAAAACCGAAAGTTTGGACTTCTTTTAAAGCTGACAGCCTTATGGTAAATAATGATTGGGTTGGTGATGTTTTTGTAGACAGCGAATACAATTATGATTTAGAAAGATTCGAGTTTGAATCGAATATTGAGCGTGGCAAACTTCCAGCTTTTAAATTAAAAGGATTTTTTATACCTGGTGACATAGGAGAAATTAGTGCTGTTGCAAATTTTAATCGTTTTCGAGTGAATTCTCTTTCGCCATTATTGTCCGGTGTTTTGGAAGATTTAAAAGGGACCATTTCTGGAGATATTATTTTGAGTGGGCCACTTTCTAAACCTCATTTTACAGGCGCACTTAAACTGAATCAGATTGGAATGAAAGTCCCTTTGATGCAAACCAACTATAATTTTAGTGGCGAACATGAGGTGAAAATAGTCGACACTGCTTTTGTATTTCCAAAAATTGATTTTGTAGATTCTAAAGAAGGAACTAAAGGCACGTTTGATGGTAGTATCAACCATCACGGATTTAATGACTTTTTCTTTGATTTAAAGGTAGATGCAGAAAATCTACTGGCAATGGACTTGGAGAAAGGTGAAAACAAGTATTTCTTTGGTAAGGCTTATGCTACCGGAAAAATGAAAATACTTGGCCCAATAGAAGAATTACTTTTGGAAATGACTCTAAGAACAGAGGAAAACACAGATTTTAAGTTGCCTATTTCTGGAAGTATGGAAGTAGAAAGAAGCAAATTCGTTACGTTCTCTCAGCCTTCGTATGTATTTACAGACCTTTTATTAGATGAACAGGAAATAGTTGATTTAAGAGGTGTAACAGTTAAGATGAATGTACAAGTAACTCCAACTGCACATGCCGAAATCATCATGGATGAAACCGTTGGAGATATTATATCCGGTGTTGGTAAAGGCCAATTGAGGATTGAAATGAAGCCGAATGGTGAAATGGAAATGTTTGGAGAGTATGATCTTGAAAAAGGAGATTATCTGTTTACAATGCGAAATATTATAAATAAACCTTTCGTGTTAGAGCCAGGGGGGAAACTAAACTGGAAAGGTGATCCGTACAATGCACAAGTAGATATACGAGCTAAATACTCTACAAGAACTACTTTAGATGGCATAATAACGTCTGCTCCGATTGGCCAAAGAGCAACGGTTGATTTATACTTGGTTTTAAATGGGCCATTAATGAACCCTAAAATTTCTTTTGAAATTGAACTCCCAGGTTCTTCTCCTGCATGGCAAGAGGAATTAAGAAACAAATTGACAAATGTTGATAAACTCAATCAACAGGCATTCTCGTTGTTGGTATTAAATATGTTTTGGACGGATGATATCCAAAATTCTGATAATATAGCTACGGACGGGTTAATGGCAAATTCGGTGCAAGTGCTCTCTAATCAGTTTTCTAATTGGATAAATGCAGGTACGAAGGATTACATTGATATTAATATGAATTATTCAACAAGTACTACTTCAGATCAGTATGACGAACTAGAAATAGGATTATCGAAAGGCTTTTACGATGACAGAGTTATAGTCAAAGGAATTTTAGATGTGCCAGTTGGCGCAAGTACCTCAAATTCATCAGAGGTAGTACCTACTCAATTTGCTGCAGATGTGGAAGTGCTCTATAAGATTACCAAAGACGGAAGAATTAGAGCAAAGGTCTTCAATAGAAACAATCAAAACAACCCTGGTAGGGCTCAATCTCAAGAAGGTAATGTGCAGTATACGCAAGGTCTAGGTATTCAATATCAAAAAGATTTTGATGCATGGGGACCTTTCCTAAAACGCTTTTTTAGTTTTAAGAAAGAGTCAGAACCAGAGGTTGAAGTTGAATTGGATTAAAACGAACCGTCCATGGCTACGTTTTCTGCGATCTCTAAACCGTAGCCAACTATACCCACACGTTTTATAGGATTGTTCGTAAGTAGCTTAACATTTGCAACACCTAAATCATGGAGAATCTGAGCGCCTATTCCAAAATCTCTTTCATCCTTAGAAAAAGAACTTATTACAGGAGCTTTTGTTCCACCAACCAAATGCGCTTTGTAATCCTTAAGACGTTCTAATAAACCACCGGCCAATTGCTGTTGATTCATATAGACAATTACACCACTGCCTTCTTCATTAATAATCTGCATAGCTTTGCGAAGTTGAGTAGGGCCGTCTGTGGTTAAAAGATGAAAAATATCGTTTCCAACACCGGAAGAATGTACACGGACTAATACGTTGTCTTCTTTATTCCACGAACCTTTAGAAAGTGCTAAATGTATTTGTCCATTTGTTGTTTGTTCATAAGCTCTTAATGTGAAAACACCATGCTCAGTATCAATTTCAAATTGTTCGCGCAAAGCAATGAGTGACTCCTTTTGCATTCTGTATGCTACTAGATCCTCAATACTCACGATTTTAACTCCAAACTTCTCGGCTATTTCATAGAGTTGAGGAAGACGCGCCATTGTTCCATCTTCATTCATTATTTCCACAATAGTGCCTGCAGGTTCTAAACCTGCAAGTCTTGCCAAGTCTATAGCGGCTTCTGTATGGCCAGTTCTGCGAAGTACTCCTCCAGTTTTCGCTATAAGCGGAAAAATATGGCCTGGACGAGCAAGGTCTTCAGGCTTTGTTGTTTTAGAAACTAAAGCTTGAACTGTTTTCGCACGATCGCTAGCTGAAATTCCAGTGGTACAGCCGTCACCAATTTTATCAACAGAGATTGTAAATTGTGTCTGATGCGGGTCAGTATTGTTAGACACCATAAGATCTAAACCAAGTTCTTTACAACGGCTTTCAACTAACGGTGTACAAATTAACCCACGGCCGTGTTTGGCCATAAAGTTGATTAATTCTGGGGTAACCTTTTCTGCAGCTGCAACAAAATCACCTTCATTTTCTCTATCCTCGTCATCTACAACAATTACAAGTTTTCCAGCCTTTATATCAGCTATAGCTTCTTCTATTGTATGTAATTTATTGATTGCGCTTTGTGGGTTGCCAGACATTTGTTCTAACTCCTTTTATGTATTTAAAAAATCCGTTTAACAAGGCTATGTTCATCATACTGAAATGCCCCCAATATCTTAGTGGGCCGCTGTTTACTTTTAATTGATAAAGTAGCCAATCTAAAAAGGTTAGCAAAAGTAAATATAATACGATGTACAAGTAATTAATGTAAAGGATATGTTCTTTAAGCAACAGTGCCATGAGAATCGTTACTAAAGCAAGGAATGGAGTAAACCATCGCAAAATTTTATGCGATAGAAAAGCAAATCCTAAAGGAAAAGGCTGTTCAATTAATAGACTGCTAAAGCGTCTTAGGTTTTGAAAATTTCCAATAGAAATTCTTGTTTTGCGCTTAAACTCTTCTTCTTGTAAAGTGCTCACGTCTTCGAAACCCAATACTTCCTTATCAAAAAGAACAGAGCCATTATGTTTTAACACACTGCATGTTATAAAGAAATCCTCCATAAAGGTTAGTTGTGGGATAGGGCGGAAGCTCTTTTTTCTTATGCAATACAAACCTCCTTCAACGCCTTGTACCTTTTGCCACAGGTCTGATTCTGCTTGTTTTAATTTGTTTTCGAAGGACAGATAAGTATTCTCCTGAGTAGAAATGCCGTTTTTGTTTTTTTGAATATAGCTAATGTTTCCACCAACTAATGAAATCTTTGAGTCCTTGAAATGCCTTACAAAATTTGATATGGTTTGTTTATTGAAAATAATATTGGCATCCGTACCAATTACTATTTCTTCTCTGCAAATTTCAAAAAGATGATTAATTATTCCCGATTTACCGGTCCGTTGATCAAATCGAGTGAAATTGAGATCTGAATGCTTTTGTTGAAGCTCTTTAACAATAATATCCGTGGCATCAGAACTCGCGTCAGAGCCAATATAAACCGAAACGCATTCTACCGGATAATCACAATTGTAGATGGATTCTACTTTCTCTTTTATTACACTCTCTTCATTGTATGCTGCAAAGACAACAGCCACGTTGGGTTTATAATCAGAGTCATAAGAAATAGCGTTTCTTTTCTTAAATATTTTTGAAAATAGAATCACGCCTAATGGGTAAAACAAATAGGTGTGAAAAATTGCGTAAACCGCAATCCAAAAAACTATTTCAAACGCAAGTGTCAAAAAAGACGGTTGTAAAATTCACTTATTTGTTTTCCAAGTCTTTGAACGTCAAACATCTGTTGAGACAATGCTCTGGCGTTTTTCCCAAGTTTCAAGCGAAGCTCTTTATCTTCATGTAGTGTTACCATAGAATTTGCAAAACCTTCTGGAGTATCACTAATAAGTATATTCTCGTTGTTGTTTAAACTTATACCCATTGCTCCAATAGAAGTCGACACAATGGCCTTACCATAACTCAAGCCTTCAATTATTTTTATACGAATGCCGCTTCCTGAAAGTAGAGGCACAACTAAAATTCCATTTTCTTTATAAAAAGTGTCAGCGCTTTCTACTTCGCCAACTACGGAAACTCCTTTTTGTTTATTTAAAAGTAGATTTTTAGGCATATCTCGTCCTGCTAAGGTAAAGGTTGCATTTGGTAATATAGCCAATACAAGCGGCCAAACGGCACTTAAAAACCACTCCATTCCCGAAATATTCGGCATCCAGTCCATAGCTCCAATGTGAAAGAAGTTGGCCTCCTCTGAAGGCGCTTCTTCATATTTTGTTAAATCGGTAGCACAGGGTAATGTTAAAATAGGCTTAGAAACAAGGGATTGAATAAATGTATTGTCAGCATCAGAAATTGGGACTATTCCATCAAATTGAGGAATTATTTCTAATTCATACGCCTTTAATCTTCTCGTTTGCAACTGAAGGTAAAGACTTTTTAAAACGTTCTTTTCTGAATTTAAAAAGCGTTCCCAAATTCTGTATTCTATGTTGTGTGGCCTTAAAACGCATTTTGCGTCACTGTATCTTCTCACAAGTTCTAGGTATGGACCCATAAAAATGCCTTCAAATTGAATTATGTCAAAGTTTTCTTTTTGCAATAACTCCGTTAGGTTTTGAGAGACTTCTGAAGTGTAGAATCGAGATACATGAAAAGGCTGGCCAGTCATCAAATTTGCAAAAGTATTACTCGCGGTAATATCTGTGAGAACATCAACACTTGTAATACTCAGTTTATCCCCATAAGTCTTTTTCAAAGCACTAGGGTCTTTGTAATGCTTTTTTGTATTCAATGAAAACAGTGAAACTTCAATATTGGCAGCTAATAAAGTGTCTATCATTCGCATAATTGCGATAGAGCTGCCGTCAGTTGAAGGGTATGGGAATTTATTGCAAAGAACTAACGCTTTCATTCCTCTGTATTTTTCTTTTTAAACACCTTTGTAATCTTCGTAATAATGTTTGTCCATGCTTCAGCACTCATTAATCCGCTGTCTGCTGCTGCTCTTTGCGTTAAGAAAATACCAATCGGAGCTAAAATAAATGAAGGCATCCAAATAGCTAACCATGGGTCGATAGTTAGCTGGCGTCCCATTTTATCGAACATCATATTCAAAATATGGAATATTAAGAATATCAGGACACTTATAACTACGGGCATACCCAGTCCTCCTTTTCGAATAATAGCGCCTAAAGGAGCTCCGATAAAAAAGAGAATGATACACGAAGCACTTAATGCAAACTTCTTATGCCATTCTAAGTAATGACGCGCATGTAATTCTTCACGATACCTATATTCAGTGATTAAATTTAAAATGTACTCTCGGTTACCACGGGCCATTCTAAGTGCATTTTGAATAGTCCTTTTCTGATAACCTTCAGGAATGCTTTCAATGAAATTTTCTGTATCGATGTATTGATAATTCGTTGCACTATCTGTGTTTATTCTTCTAAAAGAATATTTTTCAGCAAAGTAACTTGCAAATTCCGACTTTCGTACTTGATGACTGTTGCAGACCGAATCAGCTTCATTCATAAGCTGCTCGATGTTGTACATGTAAAAATTCTTATGCGTGTTTTCTCTTAAATCACCAGACTTAAACTCACTTAGGTTAAAACGAACAATAGACTTTTTAAATGAAGATTTAATGAAAGGTCTTTTTTCGCGATCCTCTCTGCGTTTCGTTTTAACGTCTTCGTAGGTATGGCCATCTTCTAGTAAGATTTCTAAAAATTCATTGTCGCCAATAATGGTCATTTCACCCTCTTTTGCAACAGTTACTTTAGTATTGCCGCCATGATCGCGATGATCATAGATGAAAATGTTAAAAAGTCGGTTTCCATTCTCACCACCTTTTGATCCAATCTTGATGTTAAACTCGCTTATGCCCCCATAAAAGGCTCCGGGAATTATGTTGAATGCTGGCTTTTGTTGAGAAATATTACTGATAAGGTTTATAGCTTTTAAGTTGGCAACGGGAATCACATTGTTTGCAAAGAAAAATGCTCCAATGGCAATAAAAACCATTATAGCCATCATGGGACGCATGATGCGAAAAAGAGAAATGCCTGCAGACTTCATTGCGGCTAACTCGTAGTTTTCACCAAATTCTCCAATGGTCATTAAAGATGAAAGTAGCACTGCAATGGGCAAGGCCATTGGTATTACACCAGCAGACCAGAAAAACAGAAGTTCAACAACATAGTACCACTCAATACCTTTCCCTGCAATATCGTCTATATACTTCCAAAGAAGTTGCATCATGAACAAAAAGACCATGATTATAAACGTGGGTAGAAAAGGTCTGACAAATGACTTGAGTACTAATTTGTCTAGAATCTTCAATTCTAAATATCCTAATTAATTAATGTAAAATCCTTCCCAATCACTTTTGCTAAAAACGAAAGTATTGTTGGGCAAAGATAGATTCGTTTGGTAATCTGTAATTGTTAAAAGTGTTACGACTTTATTCATACCTAACATCTGATACGAATAAATAGTTTTTGTCTTTGTGTTTATGCCAAGGAGAACATCTAAAACATCGCTTGCACCTGTAGGTTTAAGTCTTACAAACTGAATACTTTTTCCATCAATCGTTTTTTTATCCTCAAGTTTTAAACTGTAGCCTTTGTCAAATTCATTTAAAATAGAAGTAGGAGAGAGTGGGGTCTCTTCGTCTACTGAAGTAATGTCTATTTCTTCAGAATCTTCATCAATGATGTGTAGCTTCTTAGTGTCATATAGATAAGTGACATCGCTCATTTCAAGACGATAAGAATCACCTTTTAAAAATATTATGCCTTCTATACTTCTTTTTGTACTTGCTTTAGCAGGATCAGAGTTAGGAACTTCCAAGACATTGGTAAACGTGATTTTTTGGTTTTCAAATGAGAGTGTTTTGTCTTTAACCTCTTCTAAAAGGGCACGCGCTTCTTTACTTGTTTGACTGTAGCTTGTTAAGCTTATAAGTGAGATAAAAAATATACTTAAGTACTTCATTTTCTTTAATTTCTTATTCATTACTCAATAATTGTTCCAATGCCATTTCGTCCGGAACTAAAACTTGTCTTGCCTTACTTCCTTCAAAAGGCCCGATAATGCCTGCGGCTTCTAATTGGTCTACAATTCGGCCAGCTCTGTTATACCCCAATTTAAGTTTTCTTTGAAGTAAACTCGCAGAACCTTGCTGATGAATTACTATTATCCTGGCTGCATCTGCAAAGAGAACATCTCTATCCGATTTATCTATATCACCAATTCCCCCAGCTTCTTCACCAACATATTCTGGTAGCAAGTATGCCTCAGGATATGCTTTCTGAGAGCCAATAAAATCAGTGATTTTTTCAACTTCAGGTGTGTCTATAAAGGCACATTGCAAGCGGACCAATTCATTCCCAGCAGTGTAAAGCATATCTCCTTTACCAATCAATTGATCTGCGCCTCCAGCATCAAGAATTGTTCTACTGTCAATTTTTGACGTCACTCTAAATGCAACACGTGCAGGGAAGTTTGCCTTAATAATACCAGTAATCACATTAACACTCGGCCTTTGAGTTGCAACGATTAAGTGAATTCCAATAGCCCTGGCAAGCTGCGCTAGTCGAGCGATTGGAGTTTCAACCTCTTTACCAGCGGTCATAATTAAATCAGCAAACTCATCTATAACCAAAACGATATAAGGTAAGAACTTGTGACCCTCTTCTGGGTTCAACTTACGTTGAACGAACTTAGCATTGTACTCTTTTAAATTTCTAACCATTGCCGTTTTCAGCAACTCATAACGGTTATCCATTTCAATACACAGCGAGTTTAGTGTATTTACAACTTTAGAAGTGTCGGTAATAATCGCATCAGATTCATCAGGAAGCTTTGCTAAGTAATGGCGCTCTATTTTGTTGAATAAGGTCAACTCAACCTTTTTTGGGTCTACTAAAACAAATTTGACTTGACTCGGGTGCTTTTTATAAAGCACAGACGCCAATATGGCATTCAATCCAACGGATTTACCTTGACCCGTAGCTCCCGCCATTAACAAGTGAGGCATTTTTGTTAAATCAAACACAAAGGTTTCGTTGCTAATCGTTTTACCCAAAGCAACGGGCAATTCCATTTTAGAATGTTGGAATTTCTCAGACTGCAATACTGTGCGCATTGCAACCATTTTCGGATTTGCATTTGGCACTTCAATACCAATAGTTCCTTTTCCAGGAATAGGTGCAATTATCCTAATCCCCAAAGCAGCAAGACTTAAGGCAATGTCATCTTCGAGGTTTTTAATTTTTGATATTCTAACACCTGCTACAGGGATAATCTCGTATAATGTGACGGTAGGACCAATCGTGGCTTTAATTTTTGAGATTTCGATATTATAGTTTGCAAGAGTTTCTACAATTTTATTCTTGTTCTCTTCTAATTCAGATTGATCAATTTTAATATTATCATTTCCTCCATAAGCTTCAAGAAGCTCCAATGGCGGTAATTGAAATTTAGATAATTCAAGAGTAGGGTCATATTCTCCAAATTCTTTTACAAGTTTGTTGATCTCCTTCTTAGGGACTTCAACTTCTTTTTGAACTTCTTCCAACTCTATTTCCAGTTCTGATTCTTCTACTTTTGGTTTTTCAGGTGTCGGTCCAGAAGAAAATTCTATTTGCAGCTCTTTATTTGCTTCTTTTGGTTGAGCGGAGTCAGGAATCTTGGTTTCGACTTGAGGCACTTCACTTAGGTCAACTATTTCAGGTTCGGGCTCTTCGGTTACTTCTAAATTTTCATTTACAACTTCTGGTGCAACGATTGTCTTCTCACGTTTTAAAAATGACAAACTTTTACTCAAACTATCAGGTGTCCATTTAAGTGTTATTACGAAATAAGAAAACAAACTAAAAACAAGAAGTAACCAGCTGCCAATGATGCCTATTAGATTTGTTAAATACGAGGATGTAAAAAACCCTATACCACCGTTGAGGACTGTATGTCTTCCGCTTTGAATCAATCCAAAGAAGATGCTTAGCCAGATAATCCAGAAAATACCATTTCTAAACATTTTAGCGGGAGCAATTAAACTGAGTTTAAATCCAACTTTTAATCCAATAACGATTATGAAAAAAGCGAGAATTATAGAGTTAATTCCAAACCAATTGTAAGCGAGGGTATTTCCGAGTCGAGCACCGGTTTTTCCTAAAACATTATTAAAGTCCATCAATGGTGCTCCTTCGCTCACATAAATCGATTCTTGCAGTAAACTTTGGTCATGCTTCCATGTTCCTAGAAAAGACAAAACTGAAAAGAGCATAACTAGACCAGCAAAAATGAGTACAACTCCTAATGTAGCATGCACTGTTTTGTCTTTAAAAAACTCTTTGATTTTCGAAAATATAGATGGGCCTTTTGAGGCTTTCTTTTTTCTTTTCTTTCTAATGGTCATAAAAATCCAGTATCGCCTCAAATTTATAAAAATTGGAAGGTGAAATAGCTTTTAAAACAAAGGGTTTCTGTGATTTTATTAAGAGTCATTTGTGTATGAAATATTATAGAATTACTCTGCGATATAAGCCCTAAATTTGCGGGCTTTTGAATAAAATAAATCGTATGACAAATATTAATTTTGTTAAGATAATGAGTGAGCTTGGGGCCGGCACAAGAGGGGCTAGCCTTGGGTATGACGCTTTGGTTACAGCTTCTCATAATGCAGAGAATACTTTGTTAAATAAGCATCCAACTGTAATTGTACCTACAAAAAATGAGGCATTGTATAGCAAAGTGACAACGCCATTCGCAAAGCATATTCATTTTAACCAAGATGTCTTTCATGCGATTCATAATTCAGTTTCGGGTATAATGAAGACTGATAATTTTCCAGTGGTACTTGCTGGAGATCATTCTACTGCAGCAGCCACAATTCAAGCAATTAAAATTGCAGAGCCAAATAAAAAGCTAGGCGTTGTATGGATTGACGCACACGCAGACTTGCATTCTCCTTATACCACACCTAGTGGAAACGTGCATGGAATGCCATTGGCAATTGCGCTTAAAGAAGATAATCAAGAGAATTCCATTAATACTTTAGATCAGGATACTATAGAAGCCTGGGAGACCATTTGTGGAACACCATCTATAAATGCCGAAGACATTGTATTCTTTGGTGTACGCGATACTGAAATTCCAGAAGATGAGTTAATTTTAGCAAAAGGCATTAAAAATATTTCAGTTGAGGAGCTCAGGTTAAAGGGCGCCAAGCAAGCATGTAAGGAAGCATTAGAACATCTTGCTAGTTGTGATCATATTTATATTTCATTTGATGTAGACAGCATGGATTCCGCAATATCTAATGGTACAGGCACCCCTGTTATTAATGGGTTCTCGGCAGTGGAAGCCAATAAGATTATCAGCTATATTTTAAAGAGTGGTAAGGTGTCTTGCTTCGAAATGGTTGAAGTGAACCCAACTTTAGATCATAAAGGAAATGTTATGGCCGAAACGGCTTTTGACGTTTTAAATGAAGTTGTAAAAATTCTCGAGAATCAATGATTCTTAAAGAAAAGCAAATAACGAACGCTATTCTTATGGTGAGGCCAGTCGCCTTTGGCTTTAACACAGAGACGAGTTTGGACAATGCTTTTCAAAACGATTTCAATAAAGATTCAAGTTCTATTCAGCAGCAGGCATTACTAGAGTTTGATGACATGGTGACGTTATTACGTGAAAATGGCATTATGGTGAAGGTTGTAGAGGATACTTTATCTCCGAAAACACCAGACAGCATTTTTCCAAACAATTGGTTTAGCACTCATTCCGATGGTCGCGTTGCCTTATATCCGCTTAAAGCAGAAAATAGGCGACAAGAAAGGCGCCCAGATGTATTTGAGCATTTGGTTGAAGCAGGATTTTCAATCAAACACATTGAAGACTTTAGTGATGCTGAACAAGAAGGAAAGTTCTTGGAAAGTACAGGAAGCTTAATCTTAGACAGAGAAAATGAGCTGTGCTTTGTTTCTGTTTCCGAACGTTCAAATCCAGAGGTGGTTGTAGAATTCTGCGAGGTGTTTGGCTATCAACCAGTGTTTTTTCAAAGTGTTATTGGCGGTAAACCTGTTTACCATACCAATGTCTGCATGAGCATTGCTTCGGAATATGCTTTAGTGTGCCTAGATTCTTTTTCAAGAGAAGATGAGAAATCTAAAACCAAAAATGCGCTGCAACTCGCTGGTAAAGAAGTGATAGAACTTTCAGAAAGACAAATTATAAACTTTGCAGGCAATGGCCTTGAAGTTCAAGATGAAAACGGTGAAAGCGTTTTTGTATTAAGTAAAAGAGCGTTTG
>ERZ1046740.480-NODE-480-length-33425-cov-6.367006_pt1 | contig 33425 bp, 26 predicted proteins | sample MGYA00383093_ERZ1046740 | MGnify/ENA primary metagenome ERZ1046740 (study PRJEB29581, sample SAMEA5548363) | metagenome | biome: marine; feature: coastal; material: water | depth 25 m | study: Short-term variability in the microbial, nano- and picoplankton... | reverse complement strand
TCTAATATTGAAATGTTTGAACGGGCTATAATTTAATTCTAATTGAAAACTATTAGCTTTTCCTCCTTTATCAACATTGTAAAAAGAAATTTCAGAAGGGTTTTCCCAATCTACAACAATTTGGTTTTTAAAATCGGTTTTATAAAAATCAAAAGTAATATCACCTTTTCTATCGAATAAATTAAATTTCTGATTGTATGAAATACCATAATTATATGCAATTTCAGGTTTTAAGCCATAAAAATCGCCGTTGTTATCTATTATGTTAATAGCCCTGTTTGTTCCAAATAATTTTTGATTTTCAGAAAATATGGAAGGGCTTCGTTTACCTCTCCCTCCAGATAAACGCAAAGTTCCTGTTTCCCATGGTGTATATTTTAAATGTAGGCGAGGAGTTATAAATGTTTTTAATAAATTATGATAATCTATTCTAAATCCTGCAGATAAAATTAAGTTATCTAAATTATCATAATTGTATTCAAAAAATGTTCCAAAAGATTTTTCAACTCTATTGTAATTGGTGGCTAATACCAATTCATCATAATTGTCATAAAAAGCATTTAAGCCCAAAATTATTTTATTCTTTGTGTTTGTAATAATTGAATTAAAAATGAAATTAGCGTATAAATTTTCGTGTTTGATATTGTAATTTTTTAAGCCAAAATATGAATTTTGTTTATGATGACTGTATGCTAATTGTAATCCAAAACTTTTATAAGGTAAATTAGGAAAGACATATCCCAGTTTTGTTGAAGCTTCAAATCGTTCAGATTCAATTTCACTTCCCCAAAAATCGGTGCTTTTTTTATGAATATCGGGATTAAATTTAGTTTGCCCACTTTGTTTACGATCGTTTAAATACCTAAAATTGATAAAACTAACCCATCCTTTTTCGGTATCAGTATATTGCCAACGATTCATAATATTGACTTGTTTTGTTAGTGGAGCGTCTAAAAATGAATCATTATTATCATCAATTTTTTGGTTTCTTGTGTCGCCGTGAAGGTATAGTCCTGTATCCCACTTTTCAGAAATTTTTCTATTAAAATGTGTGTTTAATTCTAACCTTCCATTAAGTGAGCTGTAGGCATTTACAAATAATTTTTTATCTGTGGAAGGTTTTACTAATTCAGCATTTATTTGCCCGGAAATACTCTCGTAGCCATTAATAACACTACCTGCTCCTTTTGTGATTTGAATACTTTCAACCCATGTTCCAGGGGTGAAACTTAAACCAAATGTTTGAGCGGCTCCTCGAATGTTTGGAATGTTCTCTTGAACAATTTGTATGTATGGACTTGTTAAGCCTAGCATTTTAATTTGCTTAGTTCCAGTTAAAGCGTCTGTAAAATTTATATCAATTGAAGGGTTAGTTTCAAAACTTTCTGCCAAATTACAGCAGGCAGCTTTTAAGAGTTCAGCTTTATTAACATTAATGATGTTTTTTATAAAATAACTAGGCCTACTGGAACTTTGTTTACGTGCTTTAATGTTTATAGTTTCCAATTCATTTTCAGCAATTAAAATTATTGTTAAACTATTTGAGTTTTGAACTAAAACTTCTTGTGTTTTATAACCAATAAAACTAATTACTAAGGTGTGATTATTGATGTTTTTAGCAATTTCAAACTTTCCTTTTTCATCTGAATTAGCGCCATTTGAAGTGGTTTTCCAGTAAATATTTGCTCCAAAAACTGGATTGTTTGAATTGTCTAAAATTGTCCCTTTTATATTGCGCTGACTATATACTAAAAAGGGAAATAGTATTAGGGTGTATAATATAAGTTGCTTCATTGAAATATTCTTTTTTGTTCTATGAATTAATAGTCAACAAGTGATGGTTGTTGACTTTAAAAACGTTTAAAAAGAATAAGTTATCAAATTAAGAAATTCTGATATTGAACTTGTTTGTTGTAAACAATTTCGGGTGGTGAAAAGTTGTTATAAAAATCAGTTTGTGAGTTTTTCTCTTTTTGTTCAATAAATGTTTGATAAAAAGAAGTTATAAAAATCACTTGACTTAAAATTAACTTACTTGATTTGGTATTTTCAAATGTAAGTTGAGGAGTAATTTCTGTTTTGTTTTTACAGCAATCTTCTTCTGAGAAATTAAGATTTGGTAAGGGTTTGTGTTTTTTTTCTGCCTCACAACAATTATCAATTTGTGTATATCTTGAAATGTCAACAAGATTCTCGCCACAAAAATGTTTATATATTGAAAATGAAGTAGTAGATACCATTAAAATGGTTACCATGAATACAGCTAATATTTTATGTACTACTTTTTTCATTATTACAAAAATACAATTTAGAATTAAAATAAATAGTTAAATATTTGAGAAATTATTGTTCATTAACTTTTAAACGAGCAGTGGCAATAACATTTTCTGATGCAAATTTCTGTTCTAAAAACTTATGATAACCAACAATAGCAATCATTGCAGCATTATCGGTTGTATATTCAAATTTTGGAATAAAGGTTGTCCACCCCAAGGTGTTTTCAAAAGACTTTAAAGTGCTTCTAATTTGTGAGTTAGCACTTACACCACCAGCAATTGCAATATTTTTAATTCCGGTTTGTTTAGAAGCCAGTTTTAATTTTTCAAAAAGAATTTCTGTAATAGTTTGTTGGATAGAGGCACAGATATCATCTAAATTTTCTTCAATAAAATTTGGATTTTCTTTCACTTGCTTCTGAATAAAATATAAAATTCCGGTTTTTAATCCACTGAAACTGAAGTTTAAGTTTGCAACCCTAGGTTTTGTAAATTTAAAAGCTTTTGGGTTTCCTAGTTTAGCATATTTATCAATCAAAGGACCTCCAGGGTACGGTAATCCTAAAATTTTTGCCGATTTGTCAAAGGCTTCACCTACAGCGTCGTCAATAGTTTCACCAATGACTTCCATATCAAAGTAATTTGTAATTTTTACTATTTGAGTATGACCTCCACTTATGGTCAAACACAAAAAAGGAAAAGGTGGTTTTTGCTGATTTTCTTCATCAATAAAATGAGCTAACACGTGTCCTTGCATATGATTTACATCAATTAGAGGAATGTTTAAAGCCAGCGAAAGAGACTTCGCAAATGAGGTTCCTACTAAAAGTGAACCCATTAATCCAGGTCCGCGTGTAAAAGCTATGGCATTTAGGTCTTTTTTGTCGATATTTGCTTGTTGAATAGCTTGTTGAATTACAGGAACAATATTTTGTTGATGAGCACGAGAAGCTAACTCAGGAACTACACCACCGTATTTGGCATGTATTTCTTGATTTGCAACAACATTTGATAATATTTTTCCGTTGCTTAATACAGCAGCGCTCGTATCATCGCAGGATGATTCTATACCTAGAATATATATTGGTTTAGATTTAATCATTTTATTATAAAAAAAGGCACGAAAATTGCCATAAAAAATGCAAATTTACAGCTTATCAAACGATTAAAAAAAATACTGGTTAGAATTTTATATTTATTGCTACTTTTGTTGGCAATAACTAGCATTTTATTGACTATTCCTGCGGTGCAAACAAAACTAGGTAAATCGGCTACCAATTATTTGCAAGAAGAATTTGATGTTGATATTAATGTTGAAAAAGTTGATTTATCCTTCTTAGGTAGTGTTTATCTTAAAAATATTTTTATAAGAGATCACCACGCCGATTCGTTAATTTATATTGATAACCTTTCAACTTCCATATTAAGTTATAGAAATATTTTAAATAATAAATTGGAATTTGGCCAAATTTCAATGCGCAATTTTAAATTGAATATTAAAACATATAAAGGTGAAGTTGACGATGCTTTAACAGTTTTTGCGGATAAATTTGATGACGGTAGTAGGTTAGAAAAGCCTTCTGGATTTTTATTAACCTCTTCAAAATTAAATTTAAAAAAGGGCTACATAGAAATTATAGATGAAAATAGGGGGAATAATCGACCAGTTTTTTATAAAGATATTATTGGAGAAGTAGAAGATTTTAAAATCCAAGGACCAAATGTTTATGCAAACATTCGAGGATTTAGTTTTGTTGAAAATCATGACATTTATATCAAAAGTTTGACAACAGATTTTTCTTATACTAAGAAATTTATGAAGTTTCACAACACAACTTTGAAAACTGAAACTTCAAAAATAAATGCTGAAATTGAATTTAATTACAAACGTGAAGATTTTTCTGATTTTAATAATAAAGTTAATCTCAATGCGGTAATAAATAATGCTGATTTATCATTGATTGATTTAAATAAATTTTACAATGAAATTGGTTTAGAAGACGTGTTGCATTTTTCAGGTACTATTTCAGGTGTTTTAAATGATTTTAATTTTAAAACATTAAACTTAAAATCTGACCAGAACGCCATTGTAAATGGAGATTTAAATTTTAAAAATTCATTTAACACTGAAAATGGATTTGAAATGAAAGGTTATTTATCTAAACTTACCTCTGATTACTATCACTTAAAAAAAATGTTGCCCAATATTTTAGGAAACACCTTACCTTCATCATTTAAAAAATTAGGTAGATTTAGTATTGCTGGTGACACTTATATAGCACAAGATAAAATTAATGCACAATGCACTATCACAACTGATATTGGTACTGCAATCACTGATTTAGAACTTTCGAATATTGCAAATATTGATAAGGCTTCATATAAAGGAAAAGTTGAAATTGTGGAGCTTCAATTAGGTGAAATTATTAACAACTCACTTTTTGGAAAAATTTCAGTTGTAGCCGATGTTGATGGAAGAGGATTCACTTTGGAAGATTTAAACACTACTGTAAATGGTCAAGTTTCCAGTTATCAATATAAAAATTATACTTACAAAAATATTGATGTAAACGGTGTTGTTAAAAACAAACATTTTAATGGAGAATTAGAAGTAAATGACAATAATATTAAATTGAATTTTAATGGTTTAGCTGATTTGTCTGCTGAAATAAATACTTTTGATTTTAATACCGTAGTTGATTATTGCGATTTAAAAGCTATTAAATTGTTTCAGCGAGATAGTATTTCTAATTTAAAAGGCGAAATAGGTATTAAAGTAAAAGGTAATTCGCTAGATGATTTAGAGGGAAGTATTGATTTTAGAAATTCATCGTATTCAAATCATTTAGATGATTATTTTTTTAAAGATTTTAATGTAACTTCAAGTTTTAAAGATAGTATTAGAACAATTACTATTAATTCTTCCGAAATAATTAATGGAAGGGTTCGGGGTAAATTTAAAATTGATGAATTGGGTAAATTAGCACAAAACTCAATTGGAAGTATTTATTCAAACTATAAACCTTTTGAGGTAACTTCAAATCAAAATTTAGATTTTCGCTTTAAGATTTATAATAAAATTGTAGAAGTTTTTTACCCTGAGGTTATTTTGGGCGCAAATACAACAATTAAGGGTGATATAAACTCGAATAACAACTTATTTAAGTTAAATATAAAATCTCCCCAAATAGATGTTTATAATACGAATATTGATGAAATAAATTTACAGATTGACAACAAAAATCCACTTTTTAATACACAACTTACCGTTGATAAAATTACTTCAAATTATTACAATATATCTAAATTTCATTTAGTAAATGTAACTTTGAATGATACTCTTTATTTTAGATCAGAATTTAAGGGCGGAATTAATAATACTGAAGATTATAATTTATCTTTTTATCACACTTTCAACAAAGAAAAAAAATCAGTATTTGGTATTCAAAGCTCAAATTTTACTTTTAAAAATAATAATTGGGAAATTAATCCGTTGAATAATTCTAAAAATAAAATTGTTTTTGATAATGCAAAAAAAACATACGATTTTGATACATTTTTAATTTCTTCAAAGGATCAGAAAATTGAATTTTCAGGTGTTGTATATGATACTGTTTCAAAAGATCTCAATTTTAAATTCACTAATGTAAAATTAGAAAATATTACACCCAAAATTGATAGTTTGAATTTACAGGGTTTGATAAACGGGAGTATAAATTACAACCAGCAAATCAAAAAAATAAAACCTACTGCCAATTTATCCGTATCAAACTTTTATATCAACAATTCAAAACAGGGAGATTTAGAGGTGAAAATTGAAGGTGATAATTCTATTACAAAATATGGATTGGACGTAGTTTTGGTACGTGATAATTTTATTACTTTTTCAGCCAAAGGAATTTTAGATTTTACTCCAAAAAAACCAATATTAGATATTATTGTTGATTTTGAAGAATTTAAATTAGATGCTTTTTCGCCTTTAGGCGAAGATGTTTTCACAAATATTAGAGGCTTTGTTTATGGAAATATAAACTTTACTGGATTCATTAATAATCCGATTATGACTGGTGATTTGTTTTTAGATAAAGCTGGTTTATATTTTCCGTATATAAATGTTGATTATCAAATGGAAGGAACTAGTATTATTTCTTTAAATAAACAAACTTTCAACTTTGAAGATGTTACTTTAAAGGATACTAAAAAGAGTACAAAAGGAAGTTTAACAGGAACCTTAACTCATTCTCATTTTAAGACCTGGGGTTTAAATTTGGATATAAATACAACTAATTTATTAGTGCTTGATACAAAAGAAACGGAAAGCTCAGTGTATTACGGAACTGGATATTTACAAGGTGTCGCTAATTTATATGGCCCTACAGATAAGTTAGTGATTGATGTTATTGGTCAAACCAACAAGGGTACACATTTGGTGATTCCAATTAGTGATGTTAAAACTGTTGAAGATTCAGGTTTAATACGTTTCATAAATAAAGGTGATGTTGAAGATGAAATTAAAAGGAAAGCTTTTATTTCTGAAAAACTAAAAGGCTTGTCATTAAATTTCAATATTGAAGTCACCAAAGATGCAGTTGTCGAAATGGTTTTAGACAAATCTACTGGTAGTTTTTTAAAAGGAAGTGGTACAGGAAATATGCAAATAGCCCTTGATACCAAGGATAAATTTGATATGTATGGAGATTTTTTAGTAGATAATGGAACGTACAATTTTAAGTATGGAGGTTTTATTAATAAACCGTTTGATGTAAAAAAGGGAGGTATTATTTCATGGAGTGGCGACCCGTTTACTGCTAATATTGATATTGAAGCAGTTTACCGAGTTTCAGCAAATCCTCGATCTTTGCTTGAAAATATTACTGCAAACAGAAAAATACCAATTGATTTGATTACGCGCTTTTCAGGTGAACTGTTTAATTCACAACGTGAATTTGATATAGAAATACCAAATTCAAGTTCAACCGTGGCTTCAGAGTTAGAATTTAAACTCAATAATAACGATCAAAACACAAAAACAATCCACTTCATGGCTTTATTGGCTACAGGAAGTTTTTATAATGAAAGTGATTTAAGCGTTAATACAGCTGGTTTAGCCTACGGAACGGCAACAGACTTATTATCAAATGCAATTGAAAATATTTTTTATCAAGGCGATAACCGTTTAAAACTTAGGCCAGTACTTACTATTGGTGAAAAAAATAAGGTAGATAATTTTGAAATTAATGATCAATTAGGGTTAGCTCTAGATTATCAGGTAAATGATCGAATTTTAATTAATGGAAAAGTTGGTGTTCCAATCGGAACTAAAGAACGAACAGGTGCAGTTATAGGCGAAGTGAAAATTGAATATTTAATGAATGACGAAGGAACTTTGAGATCCACTTTATTCAATCGTCAAAATGAAATTCAATATACCGAAGAAGAAGAAGGATATACACAGGGTATTGGTTTAAGCTATCAAATTGATTTTAGCAATAGCAAAGAATTATTAGAAAAATTAGGGTTAAGAAAAAAGAAGATTAAAGAATTGCCTCAACCCGTTAAGAAAGATTCAATAGAAAAAAACAAATTAATAAATTTTAAAAGAAAAAAATATGAGTAAACCTACATTGGTTATTTTAGCTGCAGGCGTTGGAAGCAGGTATGGTGGATTAAAACAATTAGATACATTTTCGGAACAAGGAGATACTATATTAGATTTTTCCATATATGATGCAATTCAGGCAGGTTTTGGAAAAGTTGTTTTTATTATAAGAAAAAGTATTGAAAATGATTTTAAAAACTTTTTCAACCCGAAATTAAAAGGGAAAATTGATGTTGAATACGTCTTCCAAGAGGTTGATAATATTCCTGAAAAATATAAAGACCAAGGTCGTGAAAAACCATGGGGAACTGGTCATGCTTTGTTAATGGCAAAAGATGCTGTAAACGAAAATTTTGCAGTAATAAATGCAGATGATTTTTATGGAAGAGAAGCATTTGAAGGTTTGGTGGAAGAATTTAATAAGACAGATAAAAATTCAACTAATTTCAATATGATGGGGTATATTTTGAAAAATACTATTTCCGAATATGGCTTTGTTTCACGTGGAGAATCTCAGGTTGATGAAAATGGGTTATTAACCGGAATTACCGAGCGAACTCACATTGAAAAAATAAAGGGTAATCTTAAATATAAAAATGATAATGGTAATTTTGAGGATATTTCAGAAGATACTATCGTATCTATGAATTGTTTCGGATTTACACCTAAATATTTTGAGATTTCTGAATCATTATTTGAAGAGTTTTTAGAAAAAAATTACAAAGAACCAAAAGCTGAATTTTTTATTCCTTTGGTTGTAAATCATGTAATTGTGAATAAATTAGCTACATTAAAAGTGTTAAAATCAAATGCTAAATGGTTTGGTGTAACATACAAGGAGGATAAAGCATACGTAACTTCTGAAATACAAAAACTAAAAGATAAAGGTGTTTACCCAACATATTTATGGAAGTAAGTAAAACCTACGTAAAAATTAGTTAAATTTCCCAAATGAAACATAATATAAATAAAATAGCAGTCTTGACTTCAGGAGGTGATGCGCCAGGAATGAATGCAGCAATTAGATCTGTGGTAAGAGCTTGTTCTTATTATAGAATTGATTGCGTAGGAGTTTATAGAGGTTATCAAGGTTTAATTGAAGGAGATTTTGTGAATCTTGGGGCAAGAAGTGTTAGTAATATAATTAGTCAGGGTGGTACAGTATTAAAATCGGCGAGATCCAAAGAATTCAGAACCAAAAAAGGAAGAGAAAAGGCATATAAAAATTTAAAAGAGGCTAATATTGACGCATTGATTTTAATTGGAGGTGATGGAACTTTTACAGGAGGGATGGTTTTTAATAAAGAATTTAACTTTCCTTGTGTTGGAATCCCCTGCACTATTGATAATGATATTTATGGCACAAATTACACCATTGGTTACGATACAGCATTAAATACAGTGGTTGATGTTATTGATAAAATTCGAGATACTGCAAGTTCACATAATAGGCTGTTTTTTGTAGAGGTAATGGGGAGAGATGCTGGGTTTATTGCATTAAATTCGGGTGTTGGAGCAGGAGCTGAAGAAATTTTAATCCCTGAAGAAGATTTAGGGTTAGACAGATTGCTGGAATGTTTGAAAAGGACAAAGCGCTCAGGGAAATCATCAAGTATAGTTGTTGTAGCTGAAGGTGATAAAATTGGTAAAAATGTTTTTGAACTGGCTAATTATGTTGAAGGAAATATGCCTGAATATGATGTAAGAGTATCCGTATTAGGGCATATGCAACGTGGAGGTTCACCTAGTTGTTTTGATAGAGTATTGGCAACACGACTAGGTGTGAAGGCTGTCGAAATACTTCTTGATGGTAAAACTAATTTAATGGTGGGTATTATAAATAACAAAATTGAAACTACTAATTTAGAAAATGCTATAAAAGAACATCACAGTATAAGTAGAGAATTATTGCGCGTAAGTGATATTATGTCTATGTAATTAATGGTTTTTTTTATGTTTATTAATAGCTTTTAGAAGTGAATGATTAAAATTGGAATTAATGGATTTGGAAGAATAGGGAAGTTGGCTTTCAGATCTATTATTAATAGGCAGGGCATTAAAGTTGTGGCTATTAATGATTTAATGTCAGCAGATCATATAGCTTATGCATTGAAATATGATTCAGTTCACGGAAGGTTTCAAGGTGAAATTGATGTGACAAATGATGTGCTATTGGTAAATGGAAACTCTATTAGAATTACATCTGAACAAAATCCTGAAAATATTTCTTGGGATAAAGTTGATGTTGATTTTGTAATTGAAAGTACTGGGAATTTTACAGATAAAAATGCAGCATATCTTCATTTAAAGGGCGGTGCGAAGAAAGTTGTTATATCAGCGCCATCCGAAAACGCTTCTATGTACGTGATGGGTGTAAATCATACAAAGTTATTTAAAGATGAGTTGGTGTTTTCGAACGCATCTTGTACAACCAATTGTTTAGCTCCAATTGTTAAAATTTTAAATGATAATTTTAAAATTTCAGAAGCTATGGTTACAACTGTTCATTGTGCTACTTCAAGTCAAAATACAGTTGATGGTGCTTTAAAACAATGGAGAAGAGGAAGATCATCAATAAATAATATAATTCCAACTACAACATCAGCATCTCACGCATTAATAAAAATTATTCCCGAATTAAAAGGCAAATTTCATGCAACGGCATTTCGTGTCCCAATACCTGATGTATCGTTAATAGATTTAACAGTGAGATTTCAAAAATCCACAACATATAGTGAGGTTAAAGAAATAGTTAAAAACGCTTCTGAAAATGAGTTGAAAGGAATTTTAGGATATACTGAAGATGAAGTTGTCTCTCAGGATTTCGTGTCAGATACTAGAACCTCAATTTTTGATGCAAAAGCTGGATTAGCTTTGAATAATAATTTTTTTAAAATTATTTGTTGGTACGACAATGAATTCGGCTATTCTACAAAAATTGTTGATTTAATATTATATGCAAATTCATTGTAAAATATAATTAATATTGTTTGAAATTTATATCTTTAGACAATGGAAATAGCGATAATTGCACACGACGGTAAAAAAAGTGATATGGTCCAGTTTTTAATGGATTTTAAAGCGCTTCTAATTGCAAAAAATATAACATTAATAGCTACGGGTACAACTGGTAAAAATGCAGAGAAAGCTGGGTTTAAGGTGAAAAAATATTTATCTGGACCTTATGGAGGTGATGCTCAAATTGCAGGAAGAGTAGCTGAAGGTAAAACAAATATGGTATTCTTTTTTAGAGATCCTTTAGGAATGCATCCCCATGAACCTGATATTGCAATGTTAATGCGTTTATGCGATGTTCATGATATTCCATTGGCAACAAATCCTGCTACTGCTGAATTACTTATAAAATCTATTTAAGATTTTATAGCAATCATAGAAATTTCAACATTTACAAACTTTGGTAAATTAGCTACTTCAACGGTTTCTCTGGCCGGAGCAGTTTCTGAATTAAAATAGCTTCCATAAACTGCATTAATTTCTGAAAAATTATTCATATCTGAAATAAAAATAGAAGTTTTAACAACATTTTCAAATGTTAAATTAGCTTCAGTTAAAACAGCTTTTAAATTTTCCATTACCTGTTTGGTTTCTTCTTTTATTGAAGAAATAGTTAACTCTCCATTTGCAGGGTTTATAGCAATTTGTCCTGAAGTATATAGTACATTTCCAGCAATAACAGCTTGATTATATGGTCCAATAGGAGCTGGAGCATTTTTAGTGTTAATAATTTTTCTCATATTATAGTTTTTAAAATAGCCTTCTGTCTGGCACTTTTCGTTTGTCATATTTTAAATCACTAAGCATTGATGATTTCACACCAATAAAAAAGTAATAAGTCTGTCGTGTTCCAAAAGGAACCCAGTTGAAATTAAGTTTCCAGCTATCTAAATCTCTTGAAAATCTTAGCTGTGTATAAGAAAATCCTTTGTTTTTAACATCATAACCCGATGAAAATCCAACAGCCCATTTAGGTGTTAAATCAATATCACCTGAAAACATTAATGAATGTGAAGTAATTTTGTTTTGTCTTGAATTGTTTGTGTAATTTAAGGCATATGCTAGTTTTAGTGTCCAAGGTATATTTGCTTGGTATAGTTGTGTTTCTTTTTCTTCAGTTTTGTCTTGATCACCACTTTCAAACTTATTAGTGACATTTAAATTTTCTCCAAAAACACCGTCTGAATTATTTGCTTCTTGCGTATTTTTTTTAGAAGATTTTCCTTTCTTTTCATCTTTACTTGACAATGAGTAATTCATTGTAAGTCCTGCGTTGGTAACTCTGAATAAACTACCGCCATTTTGAATATTGAAAGTATTTATTTTTCTACCGGTTGAATTTAAGGCATACGGATCAAGAGTTGCCCGAGCGTTTAATGATAATTTATTATTGAATAATTTTGTTCCCGCACTTACATTAACAGGACTCCATTTTAAAGAATCAGCAGCCATATTATAACTTGTCGAAAAGTTTAAATTATTTAGTAAAACTATCTTTTTGGCTTCTGTTTCGGTTGAATCTTTCTTCCTTAATTTTGCTTCAAGATTATTATTTAATGAAAAGTTTAAGCTATTTGATAGTCCTGAACCGGGTCGTCCATAAATTCCATTTGCAAAAGGTGAATAAGTAGCAATATCGGTAGGGTCCTCACTTTGTTGATATTCTTCATCATAAAAGCTAAAATCTGGTCTGTAACTGTAAGACACACTTGGTCTTACTGTATGTCTAATTGCTTCAACTCCACCTTTTTTAAACTTAAACATACCATAAAATGTGGTTGATAAAGAAACTGCGGAAGAATATTCTCTAAAAGAATTGAAACCACTTATGGTATCTGTTACTACACCATTCTGTACATCGTCAAACTCCTTTGAAAGTTTGTCAAAATACCAAACTTCTTTATAGTTTACACTTGGGGAAATAGTAAAATATTTAAGAGCTTTCATATTGGTGTTAAGCGAAATGTTATGTTGCACACCCGACTTTGCTTCATCAAACATTTTACTGGTAAAAAACTCGTCATCTGTTGTGCTTATTCGGTTTTCACTTTTCATTGAATAATTTAAACCTGTTTTTTGTACTGCATTTTTCTTTGCACCGCCTTTTCCAGCAAATGGATATATTCTATCCATATTAAGTTGTAAAGATGGCAAGGTCATATTGATTTTTTCTGTATTGGTGTTTTGTGAATGCGTTACAGATAAAGACATATTAAATGGAGTTCCAACAAACTTTTTATAATAGGAGATGGAAGAACTCAAGGTGTTATTTAAAAATGAATTTGTATTGTATTCATTATTTGATTGTTTGTAATATTTACTACTACCCATATTTACAGATGCAGAAAACCTTGAGTTTGGACTGGCTTTAGTATCTTGACTATGGCTCCATCTAATATTGTAATTGGTAGTTTTTCCATAATCATCCAGGCCTTTTAAACTGTTAATTAAGTTTTCATATCTAAAAGTAAAGTTTCCTGAATATTTATAGCGCTTTTTATAACCACTTTCAGCACGTAATCCCCAACTTCCATTTGTATAAATATCACCTAAAACAGCTAAATCTAAATTGTCATTCACAACAAAATAATAACCTCCATTTTGTAGAAAATATCCTTGATTATTATTTTCACCCCAGGTTGGCATTAAAAATCCAGAAGTTCTTCCTTTAGTTAGTGGAACATATGCAAAAGGGAGAATAACGGGTGTAGGAACATCGGCAATTACAAGTTGACTAGTTCCAGCAACTAATTTACTGTCTTTAATAAATTTTGCTTTTTTTACATCAATATAATAATCAGGGTTTTCTTTTTGAGAAGATGTGATTTTAATATTTTCAATAAAAATAATTGAATCGTTGTATTTTTTACTGTTTTCACCTCTAATGATTAACCCTTCTTGTTCAGTTTTTAAATTCCAAATTTTAGCTTTTTCACTTTTGAAATTAAACATTAATGAATCTTGAGTAGATTCTTGCGAGCCTTGTTTAAAAATTGGGTGCTGTGAATAAACACTAGCACTATCCTTAATACCTTTTGCAGTTATAATATTTGTATTGTTGTCTATTTCAATATAACCAGCTTGTAAGTCAATATCTCCGTATTGTACATGAGCATTTTTGTACAATGTAATTTTGTTATTTTTAATGTCCTGCCTTATTAAACTATCAGCACTATGGGTAATAATACTTTCTAAAATTTCTTTTGCTTTTAAAGTGTCAACAGTTTTCGAAAGTAATGAGTCTTTTTGAAAACGTATAGAATCTTTAATAACTTGAGGTATAGTATCTTTAACATTTGCAAAAATAGGTATGTTTTTGGCAGTTTTTAATTCTTGTGAATACAAAGCTGTATGCACGCAACATGTATTTATAAGAAATAATAAAGAATATAAATATTTAAGATTTGTTTTAATAATAGTATGTTTTTATAAAAAATGCCTATAAATTGGTTTGAAAGCTTAAGTTTTTTTACTTTAGCTTATTAATAAATCGATCATTAAATGGATGATTTAAAAATATATGGCTTAATAATTATTTACCATAAATTAAGTGCCAAAAATAATTAAAATAATTGATGAACTCACTACTCTTTTCTAAAATTAAAATTACAACGAAATTCTTTACTTTATTTGTGTTTTTTATTTCATTGCTTTTGTGTAACGTTGAAGGTTATGGGCAAAAGAAAGAATATGTAGTGGTTTTGGATGCTGGACATGGAGGTAAAGATCCAGGTAAAGTTGGTTATAAAAAAATTAAGGAAAAAGATATTGCTCTCAGCATTGTGCTTCAGGTAGGAAAATTATTAGAGAAAGAAAAAAACATAAAGGTAGTTTATACTCGAAAAAGTGATGTTTTTATTAATTTATGGGAAAGAGGTAAAATTGCTAACAAAGCAGATGCAGATTTATTCGTTTCGGTGCACTGTAATGCACATAATTCGCAAGCCTATGGTGCTGAAACTTGGGTGCTTGGTACTCACGCAAATAAGCAAAATTTTGAAGTTGCTAAGGCTGAAAACTCGGTAATTTTATTGGAAGATAACTATAAAGTAAATTATAAAGGATTCGATCCTAATTTGCCAGAATCAATTATTGGATTAACATTAATGCAAGAAGAATATTTAGATCAAAGTATTCAGTTAGCAAGTATTATCCAAAATGGTTTTACACATGCATTAAAACGAAAAGATAGAGGTGTTAAACAAGCTGGTTTTGTGGTGCTGCATCAAACGTATATGCCGAGTATTTTGATAGAGACAGGTTTTTTAACTAATAAAATTGAAGGGTCATACCTCAATTCGGTAAAAGGAAAACAAAAATTTTCTGAGTCCATATTTAAAGGAATTAAAAAATATCTTACACAAATAACTTTAAATACAATAGTTTCAAATACATCTGATAGTAATCCTGTTTTAAGTGAAAATAAATTAAAAAGTATAGATAAATCAGTTGTTTTTAAAGTTCAAATTGCTTCAGGTTTACGCAAATTAGCAACTAAGTCTTACAACTTTAAGGGTTTAAAAAACGTTGAACGGGTAAAAATTTCAAATTCGTATAAATACTATATTGGTAAGACTTCAGATTATTCCAAAATTATTGAGTTTCTCAAATTGGCAAAAAATAAAGGTTATTCCACTTCCTTTATTGTGGCATTTAAAAATGGGAAAAAGGTTCCTTTAAATCAAGTGGAAAAAAAATCGTAGTACTTATTACAAATTCTCACAAAATTATTAGTATTATTGTTGTTCTAAAACATATTTATTTTGAAAATAAGTAGAGAATTCAAAACAGGATTTGTAGCCATAGCAGTAATAGCATTGTTTATATGGGGTTATAACTTTATGAAAGGATTGAACATTTTTGATGGTCCATTAAAAACGTATAAAACAGAGTATTCAAATGTACAAGGTTTAAATACTGCAAGTGTTGTAACCATTAATGGTGTTGAAGTTGGTAAGGTTATTAATATTGAATTCAATAAAAATACTGAGAAGCGGGGGCAATTAATTGTTGAATTTAGTGTTGAAAACGATTTTGAGTTTTCTAAACAAAGTATTGCTAAAATTTACAGCGCTAGTTTAATGGGTGGAAAATCTTTAGCCGTAGTTCCTTCATATGAAGGCGAAACAGCTGTTGCTGGTGATTTTTTAAAAGGAGAGATAGAATCTGATATTTTTTCATCGGTGACTGAAAAATTAAATCCGTTACAAGCAAAAGTTGAAAATGTTATTGTAAGAGCAGATTCATTAATGGTCGGTTTAAATGACATTATTGATGAGAGAACTAGAAAAAAATTAAAGGGAAGTATTTCACATTTAAACACAACAATTTATAACTTTAAAGAATTATCTGAGTCTATTAAAGAGATTGTGGAAAAGAATGATACTGCCTTAGCAAACACGCTTTCAAATGCAGAAAAAATGACAGAAGGTTTGGCCAAACTATCTGACACATTAAATAATGCAAATATTGGATCAACTGTAAAGAAATTGGGAACTACAATTACTAGTTTAAACAGTATTTTAACCAAAGTTGAATCTGGTGAGGGATCAGTTGGTAAATTAATGAAAGATGAGGCTATGTATAATAATCTTTCAAATGCTTCAAAAGAGCTTGAAGAATTACTAAATGAGATAAAGTTACATCCTAAACGCTTTGTTCATTTTTCATTATTTGGTAAAAAAGACAAAGGGTATTCGCCTAACAGTGAAAATAAATAAATAACTATTCATTTAAAAATGCAAGATGTTTTTTGCTGGTTTTTCAAAACTTGGAAAAGTATTTCGATAACAAATGAAATATTACTAATATGAGCTACATAGATAATATACTGTTTACAATTCTTCTTTTAATTGGGGTTGGTTTTTTTGTAAAAAATATCAAAAAACTTAATAGAAATATTAGGCTTGGGAAAAATATTGATAGAACTAATAATTCATTAGCCAGATGGAAGAATATGGCTATGATTGCGCTGGGGCAATCAAAAATGGTAAAACGTCCAGTTGCAGGATTATTACACATTATTGTATATGTGGGTTTTATAATTATTAATATTGAAGTCATTGAAATAATTATTGATGGCATTTTTGGCACGCACCGTATACTTTCTTTTTTAGGAGGATTTTATCACTTTTTAATTGCTTCATTTGAAATTTTAGCATTGTTAGTTTTAGTATCTGTTATTGTTTTTTGGATTAGAAGAATAGTACTTCGTATTCCTCGTTTCTGGAATAAAGAAATGAACGGATTTCCAAAAAATGATGCTTTATATATCCTGTATTTTGAAATGGTATTAATGTCTTTATTTTTAGTAATGAATGCTGCCGACGTTCCATTTCAGCAAACTAACCAAGGGAATCCTATTAGTCAGTTGTTAGTGCTATTTTTTGAAAACTTTAATGCTGGCACTCTTTTTTATATTGAGCGTACAGCCTGGTGGTTGCATATTGCTGGAATTTTAATTTTCTTAAACTATTTGTACTATTCAAAGCATTTACACATTTTATTGGCTTTTCCAAATACGTATTTTGCAAATTTAAACCCAAAAGGACAATTCAATAATTTAGAAAGTGTAACTAATGAAGTAAAACTAATGATGGATCCAAATGCTGATCCATTTGCAGCACCAGCAGAAGATGACGGAACTGAACCAGAAAAATTTGGAGCTAGTGATGTTACAGATTTAAGTTGGGTACAGTTAATGAATGCGTATACGTGTACAGAATGTGGTAGATGTACTTCGGCTTGTCCTGCAAATTTAACAGGAAAAGAATTATCTCCAAGAGCAATTATGATGAAAACGCGTGACAGATTGGAGGAAGTTGGGAAGAACATTGATAAAAATGGAGAATTTAAAGATGATGGCAAACAATTGTTAAATAATTATATTTCTCCTGAAGAATTATGGGCTTGTACAACGTGTAACGCTTGTGTTGAAGAATGTCCGGTTAATATTGATCCTTTATCAATTATTGTAGATATGCGTCGTTACTTAGTAATGGAACAATCTGCAGCACCACAAGAGTTAAATGTGATGATGACGAATATTGAGAACAATGGTGCGCCTTGGCAATATAGCCAAATGGATAGAATGAATTGGAAGGATGAATAGAATTGGAAGTGAATAATTAAATCCTAAATTGGTAACACAACAGCACAATAATGAAAAAGAAGATGTTGGAAAACTATTACATGATATGTAGACGATGGACTGCATATAAGTCCAATTTATTTGATAAAGAAGTAATAATTGAGGTTTTTGACGACGGAAAACACGAATAAATAAATTAAAATTATGAATGTACCTACAATGGCCGATTTAATGGCACAAGGCAAACAACCTGAAATATTATTTTGGATTGGTTCTGCAGGAAGTTTTGATGATAGAGCAAAAAAAATCACCAAAGCTTTTGTGAAAATTTTGAATCACGCAAATGTTGATTTTGCTGTTTTAGGTACTGAAGAAAGTTGTACTGGTGATGTGGCAAAACGTGCAGGAAACGAGTTTTTATTTCAAATGCAAGCAATGATGAACATTGAAGTTTTAAATGCATACGAAGTAAAAACAATAGTAACTTGCGATCCACATTCTTTTAATACTTTTAAAAATGAATATTCTCAATTAGGTGGAAATTATAAAGTATTACATCACACTCAATTTATTCAACAATTAATTTCTGAAGGAAGGTTCTCAATTTCTTCAGGAAAATATAAAGGTGAAAATTTAACATTTCACGATCCTTGTTATTTGGGAAGAGCAAATTCAGAATACAATGCACCAAGAAGTATAATTAATAAATTAGGAGTTAATTATTCTGAAATGAAGCGAAATAAAGCTACAGCTTTGTGTTGTGGAGCAGGAGGAGCACAAATGTTTAAAGAACCTGAAAAGGGTAATATGGATATAAATGTGTTACGTACAGAAGACGCTTTAAAAACAAATCCAAAAATTATAGCAACCGCTTGTCCTTATTGTAATACAATGATGACAGATGGAGTTAAAGCTAAAGAAAAAGAAGATAGTATTAAAGTGTTAGATATTGCAGAGTTGATTGTAAATGCTGAGGATTTATAAATTTGCAAATTTTAATGATTAAAAACTATATACAAGCTGCCCGATTAAGAACGTTACCTCTTTCTGTTTCGGGTATTATTGTTGGAAGTTTTTTAGCGGCTTCTCAAAATAATTTTAATTGGCTTATTTGTGTTTTTGCACTATTAGCAACAATTGGTTTCCAAATTATTTCGAATTTTGCAAACGATTATGGCGATGGGGTAAAAGGAACAGATAATGAAAATAGAGTAGGACCAGAAAGAGCTATTCAAAGCGGCTTACTTACTGAAAAACAAATGCTAAATGCTATTAAGTTTTCAGTTTGTGTAACCTTTATAATTTCAATTGTTCTTATATATATTTCTTTCGGTAAAGAAGATTTTTTTAATTTATTTATTTTCTTCATTTTAGGAATACTTAGTATAGTAGCTGCCATTAAATATACAATGGGTAAAAATGCTTATGGTTATGTAGGATTAGGAGATGTTTTTGTGTTTCTTTTTTTTGGATTGTTAAGTGTTTGCGGAAGTTATTTTTTATATACAAAGCAGTTAACATTTGATGTTTTTTTTCCAGCTTTTTCCATTGGTTTTTTAAGTTCGGGGGTACTTAATTTAAACAATATGCGTGACAGAGAATCGGATCTATTATCTGGAAAAAACACACTAGTTGCAAAAATAGGGATTAAATTTGCTAAATATTACCATTATTATTTGTTAGTGGCATCGTTGTTATTTGCATTACTGTATGTTGCTATTCATTTTAATTCTTATAAAAACTTTTTATTTATTTTTGCTTATATACCCTTAGGGAAACATTTTTATAATGTTTACAAAAATACTGAGGCATCTTTATTAGATCCTGAATTAAAAAAATTAGCTTTAAGTACTTTTTTATTCTCCTTTCTTTTTGGTCTAGGATTTATTTTATAGCTTGCACTAAAATAACATTGATTATAGTTTTATTTAAAAAATAAAAGATATATTTGTCCTCTATTTTAGGTATGAAAAATCAATTATTAGCAATATTTTTTTATATGCTCTATTTATTGGCAATGGTGAAGCCTATAATGCCTTTATTAGAATATTATGCAAATTACGATTATATAGCCGCTGTTTTATGTGAGAATAGAGATAAACCAGTTTTAGAGTGTAATGGTAAGTGTTATTTACAAAGTCAGATAGAAAAAAATGATTTTAAAAGTTCCCAAGAGCATAACTCATCAGTACCTTTAATTAGTTTAGACGATTATCCTATTTCTCCACTGCATTCCTTCGCATACAAGATACTTGATAAAGATAACAACAAAATAAATGGAGAAATACGTCATAACCTTACTTCACAAGAATGTCATTTCTTTTTATTGAAACCCCCACAAGCTTAAACTTTACATTAGAAAAATAAGATATCACGGCTATAGTAAATTTTTCTATAGTTATTATTTGTTGGAGTTAACTGAATTCGCAAATGTTTTGATATTAAAAGTTTAAGATAAGTTTCAGTAATTAATTTGGTAAAAATCAATAATGAATAAAATAGTTATTGCTAGTATTATATTAGCATTATTAACAGGTATTTCTTATGCGCAAGAAATAACTTTAACAGGAAAAGTGTTTGATAATGACACTAAAGAAATTGTAGCTGGTGCAAATGTTATAATTCATAACAGTAATAAAGGAGTTGTTACTAACCAATTAGGTGAATTTACAATTCAAAATTTTCAAAGTAATGCGAAACTAAATGTTTCTTTTTTAGGTTATGAAACAATTAGTATTACTCCAAAAAATGATCATGTTACGATTTATTTAGAAAGTTATGAAAATGAATTGTCAGAAGTTGTTGTAAGTGCTTCAAGAACACAACAACAAAGAAAAGATGTTCCTGTTGCAATTTCAACAGTTAATGCAAAAACACTTGATGAAATAAAACCTGTAACTGTAGATCAGGTTTTAAACCAATCAGCAGGTGTATTAATGGTTGATTTAGGTAATGAGCAACATATGATGGCTATACGTCAGCCTATTTCAACAAAAAGTTTGTTTTTATATTTGGAAGACGGAATTCCTATTCGCCCAACAGGAGTTTTTAATCACAACGCACTTTTAGAAATGAATATGGCAGCAACTGATAAAATTGAAATTATCAGAGGTCCCTTTTCGTCGTTATATGGAAGTGAAGCTATTGGAGGAGCGGTAAACTTTTTTACAGCACAACCAACTAAAAAAACTACCGGAAGTTTTTCTGGGAGAACTAACAATCTAGGGTATTTGAGAATGGATGCTAAGGTTTCTTCTACAATTGGTAAAACTGGTTTTTATATAAGTGGATATAAATCTCAAATTAAAGGTGGAATTAGAGAATATGGAGATTATGATAAAGAGGCAATTACTTTAAAAGTATTACACGATTTTAATCAAAATACATCTTGGAGCAATACATTATCTTATATCAATTATTTTAGTGAAATGAGTGGAAGTATTGATGAAATTAAATACGAAAACAAAGACTATACTTCATATCATACATTTACCTATAGAGATGCGAAAGCACTGCGCTTTAACTCTACCTTGAAGCATACTTGGAATTCAAACAATAATTCATCTTTAAGTATAATATACAGAGACAATACAATGAAGCAAAACCCTTCCTATCGTATTGATAGTGGAGCAGATTTTGATAGTTATACGCCAGGGCAGGAAAATAATAACAGCTTTAATAGTTATGGGTTTGTAGCGCAGCACAATATTAATTTATCAAAAGTTAATTTGAGTGTAGGTTCAAGTTTAGATTATAGTCCTAATACATATGAAATTTTAGAAACAAACGTCTACAGAAACATTGAAGGAATGTTTGATAGTTTTAGTTTAACTGGAAATAAATTAGCTAATTATGCCGTTGATATTTTTAATTTAGGCGGTTATATGTCTGCTGAATATAATATCTCAGATAAATTAAAATTAAATGGAGGTTTTCGATTGGATAGGTTCAACTACGATTTTATAAACCGTTTAGGAGTTGATGCAAATGATTATAAAGCTCCTAATACAAAAAATTCATTTACTGCTTTTACACCTCGTTTAGCTGCTATATATAAATTTAATAAGAATATTGGTTTATATACAAACTACAGCAACGGATTTTTACCGCCTAGTGTTGGAGAACTTTATAGAAGAAGTGATGTACCACTATTAGATCCTTCAAAATTTAATAATTATGAAATAGGAGGCTGGTTTAGCTTGTTTAACAACAAGTTATATATAGATGCAGCAACCTATTATTTAAAAGGAAAAGATGAAATAGTTTCAGTTTCAATTAAAGAGGGGAATGTAAGAATGAGGGAAAATAGGAACGTTGGAGAAACAGAACACTATGGATTGGAGTATATGTTAAAATGGAAAGCTGTTAATAATATTGATTTACGTTTTAGCGGATCGTATTCTAAGCATAAATACATTGATTTTGTTACCAAAATTGTTGATGGTCAGGTAACGGCCAATTATAATGGAAATGAAATGAAAGGTGCGCCGTCGTGGATAAATAATGCTGAAATAAAGTATACGCCACAGTTTTTAAAAGGTTTAAGATTAAGTGCTGAATGGCAACATGTAGGGGAATATTTCACTGATGATGCTAACGAGTATACATATAGTGGGTATGATATTTTTAATTCTCGAATTGGGTTTAAAAAAGGGCATTGGCACTTTTGGTTAAATGTGTTAAATGTTACCGATAAATTATATGCAAATCGCGCCAATACAGGTTGGGGAAAAACTACCTACACTCCTGGCGCACCAAGAACAGTTAATCTTGGGGTTGAAATTAATTTATACTAAAATGAAGGCAAAGCTAATTTTTTTAGTGGGTTTACTATCAATAATTTCTTGCGAAAGTATTTTAAAAGAAAAAATAACAGGAAAAATTGGAGTAGAAGAAGTGTTAAATGATACTACTTTTAGCGCAATGGGAGCCTATTTTAGTCCAAATGTTAAAAATGAAATTATTTTAAGTTGGACAGAAGAGATTGACACAAGTTTTACTAATATTTTGAAATATAAAATATTTGATACTAAAACTAAATCCTTTGGGGAAACTAAAGAAGTAAAGTCATCCATAGGAATTCAATCGCATGAAGAGAGCATGGCAAAAATTGCAAAGACCTCGAATGGTATTATGTATGCAGTATTTAGGTATAAAACTCCAACTCCAAAAAATCGTTTTGCTGGAAGTGTATTTTATTCCATTTCAAGTGATGATGGAACAACCTGGTCTGAAAAGAAAAAATTGGTAACTGCTGAAACTTCTCAAAGCCAAAGTTTTTACGATATAGCCTTATTACCTAATGGAGAGTTAGGAATGTGTTGGTTAGATAATAGAAAACTTATAAAAAATAAAGGTGGAAGCACTTTGTATTTCGCCCATTCATATGGTAATGAAGGTTTTGTGAACGAAAAACCCATTGCAGGCTCAACTTGTCAATGTTGTAGAACAGATATGTTTATTTCTGGAAAAAATCAAATTAATGTGGCTTATAGAAATATAATGAATGATTCTATTCGAGATATGTTTGTTACAAAATCACTAGATAATGGAAAAAGTTTTTCTAAACCTGTTCGTATGGGAAAAGATGATTGGAAAATTTTTGGTTGCCCTCATACAGGTCCTTCATTAGCATCTAATGGAGTTGATTTAGCTGTAGCTTGGTATACAGGTGCAGAAAGTGGTAGAGGTCTTTTTTTTAAAAATTTGAATGATGAGATTGGTTTTTTGAAAAATAAAAATTTGATCAGTCCTACAGGATTACATCCTCAAATGACAGCACTTAATAACGGGAATTATTATTTGGTATATGAAGATTTCTATACAGAAAACAATCAAACGTATAGTGATATAATTTTGAATACCATTAGTGCAGATGGTGAGCAGAATAAAATTAGTATAACTAAAAAACACACTTTTAATGATCATGCTGTAATAAGTAATGTTGATAACAATTATCTGTTACTAGCATGGGTAAATAAGGTGGAAGGAAAGTCTAAAATTGTTTATAAATTAATTAATAATGAATAATAAAATGAATAAAATTGTTTTTTCAACTTTAATATTGTTAGTGCTTTTTAGTACTAACATATTTTCGCAAACCAATTTAATAATTGGAAAAATTGTTGATGAAAAAAGTAATCAACCAATTGAATATGCAACAGTCAAATTATTAAAAAATAATTCTTTTACTACTGCAGATTCGGAAGGAAATTTTAAAATTAAAGCAAATGAGGGTGATAAAGCTGAAGTTTCACACGTTAGCTATAACGCAGTAAAAATTTCTTTGTCAAAAGGGATTGTTGTTGGTTTAACTCAAGGTCAAATTGAGTTAAATGAAATTTTGGTTAAAGCCAATCCATTAGAGGATATTTCACAATCTGTCGTTATAAACGATGCTTCAAAAAGAATTAGCCAACCAAGAAGTGTTGGACATTTATTTAAAGAAATTCAAGGTTTTGGAATTGCAAAAAAAGGTGCTTATGCCTCTGAACCAGTATTTCGTTCATTTAAATATGAGCAGTTAAATGTTCAGTACGATGGAGGTTTTAAAATATTAAATGCTTGTCCAAACAGAATGGACCCTATAACCACTCACGTAATTCCAGAAGAGATTGAAAAAATTGAAATCGTAAAAGGTCCTTTTACAGTTCGTTTTGGACAAAATTTTGGAGGAATTATAAATTTAGTAAGTAAGAATCCTACAAAAGAGAATAAAGGGATACATGGAAGTGTTGAAGGTGGTTATGAAACCAATGGTGGAAATTTAGTATCTGGTGCTTCACTGCTATATGTTGGTAACAATTTTGATGTTCATTTTAATGGATCGTATCGCGAATTTGGTGATTATAAAGATGGAAATGGAATAGAAGTGCCATCATCATTTAGTACAACAGATTATTCGGTGAAATTTGGTATAAACCCTACCGATAATCAGCGTGTACAAGCAACCTGGCGCCAGTCGTTTGGTAGAGATATTGACCACGCAGGTTTGCCAATGGATTCGCCTTACGATGATAGTTTTTTGGCAGGGTTAGATTATAAATGGAATACGATTTCAGAAAAAATTGAAAACTTCCAGGCTAAAGTTTTTTACTCGTATGTAGATCATTTGATGACAAATGAAACAAGACCAAACTTTAAAATGGTTGATGCGCAATCACCTGTTGAGGTTACTACTATTGGGGGGAAAGCAGAATTGGTTTTAACACCTTCTAAAAACACTAAAATCTTCACTGGAATTGATGCAAATTTAGTGGCAAGAGAAGGTTCAAGAACTCGTATTGTGAAAATGATGAATGGAATGATGATGCCAGAACCAAAAGTTTTTGTTGATAATATTTGGCAAGATGCTGAGCTAAATGATTATGGAGTTTTTGCTGAAGGAAAATTTAAACTTTCAAATAAAATTACCTTAACTACAGGTGTGAGAGCCGATTTTATCTCATCATCAGTTAACGATCCCGCTTCTGACTTTTTAGCACTTTATGGTGGTGAAATTGAAGATGCATCTGAAACTAATATTAGTGGGAATACTTCTGTGAAATATCAAAGTAATGGTTTTCAAACTCAGTTGGCTTTAGGTAGAGGAATTAGAACAGCTTCCATGATTGAACGTTATATTAATCATTTTTCAGTAGGTGTAGACCCTTATGAATATGTTGGAAACCCAAACTTAGATCCTGAAATTAATAATCAAATTGAGCTTTCATTTTCAAAAAGATTTGAATCTATTGAAATAGGCGGATCAATATTTTATTCTTATCTAGAAAATTATATTGTGCCCGTAGTAAATAGTTCAATACCAAGAAAATTTATGCCAACAACACCCCCAACAGTGTCTAAACAATTCGTAAATATTGATGAGGCCTCACAAACTGGAGTTGAGTTTAATTTTAATTATAAGGCTACCGACAAGTTGTTGTTTACATCAGAGTTTTCTTACACCTATGCGGAAAATAAAGATATGAATGAGCCTTTAGCACAAATTCCTCCATTTATGGCAACTGTAGGAGCTAAATTCGAAAACAAAAATTATTGGTTTGCATTAAATAGTCGTTTGGTAGCAAACCAAAGCAGAGTTGCAACTTCATTTATGGAAAAGGAAACTCCAGGTTTTGGAACACTTGATTTTAGAGCTGGTTTTGAACCAATTAAAAATTTATCAGTGGGAGCTGCAGTGTTAAATGTTTTTGATAGTACATATTATGAGCATTTAAATTTTGCTTACAAAAACTCAAACACCTTATCAGGTAAAATATACGAACCAGGAAGAAATTTCACCACATATATTAAGTATAAATTTTAATTGTTAAATTAATACTTATTTGTTTGTTTGTTTAAAACCACGGAGTTTGTTTGTACTTCGTGGTTTTTTTGTGGATAATATTTATTAAATTGCAGTAAACCAATTAAAACTTCATAAACCATGAAAATAACATATTTAGGTCATGCAAGTTTAAGTATTGAAACTAGAGATAAAACATTACTAATTGACCCTTTTATTACTGGAAATGAATTGGCAAAAGACATTGATATTGATAAATTGCATGCTGATTATATTTTAATTACACACGCACATCAAGATCATATTTTAGATGTTGAAGCTATAGCCAAACGTACGGGTGCAAAAATTATTTCAAATTATGAGATAGTTGCGCATTATGCTGAAAAAGGTATTGAAGGTCATCCAATGAATCATGGTGGAAAGGCGAAATTTGATTTTGGAACCGTTCATTATACCAATGCTATACATTCAAGTTCATTTCCTGATGGTACTTATGGAGGTCAACCAGGAGGTTTTGTTATTGAAACAAATCATCATAGATTGTACATAGCTGGAGATACGGCATTAACCTATGATATGAAATTGATTCCTGAAATTATTGGAGAGCTAGATTTAGCAGTTTTACCTATTGGGGATAATTTCACAATGGGTATTGATCAAGCCATAAGAGCTAGTAAGTTTTTAGACTGCAATAAAATATTGGGGTATCATTATGATACATTTGGTTATATTGAAATTGATAAAAATGAAGCATTCACAAAATTTGCGAATTCAAAAAAAGACTTAATACTTTTACCAATTGGTGGTAATTTAAAAATTTAAAAATTATTTCATTTTTATATAAATTTTTTAGCGATGAAAAAGTATAAGAGTTGTCAAAGTTGTTCAATGCCTTTAAATAAAGATCCATAAGGTACGGGTGGGGGTAAGAATGCTGATGGTAATCCTAGTAATATGTATTGTAGTTATTGTTATGAAGATGGCAAATTTTTACAACCAGATATTACGGCACAAGAAATGCAAGAATTTGTAAAAAATAATCTAATAGAAATGGGAGGATTTATGAAACTATTTGCTGGCATTTTTTCAAAAGGAATACCAAAATTAGAGCGTTGGAAACAAAAATAGATAAGAAATTGTTGTATTTTTCCGCTTCATATGAAGGCACAATTTAAAAAATACATTCTCAATTTTAAACAAGCGAGTGGTACATCTCGAGGAATACTTTCTGCCAAGGAAACGTATTTTTTAATTCTATCTAAAAAAAATAACTTTGGTTATGGAGAATGTGCTGTTTTCAAAGGATTAAGTATTGATGATAGACCTGATTATGAAGATAAACTAGAATGGTTATGCAAAAACATAAATCAACCAATCGATTTTTTATTTAATGAATTATTAGAATTTCCTTCCATCCAATTTGGATTGGAACAAGCATTACTTTCGTTTAAAAGTATAAATCCATTTATATTATTTCCTTCAAAATTTACAGATTCAAAAGATATTATTAATATTAATGGTTTAATTTGGATGGGAAGTGAAGCTTTTATGAAACAGCAAATCTCAAATAAGTTAAAAGATGGATTTTCAACCTTAAAAATGAAAATTGGAGCTATTGATTTTGAAACTGAAATAGCCTTACTAAAAAGTATTAGAAAAAAATTTTCTTCAAAAGAAATAGAATTAAGAGTTGATGCTAACGGCGCTTTTAAACCAAATGAAGCTCTAGAAAAATTAAAGAGATTAAGTGAATTAGAAATTCATTCTATTGAACAGCCTATAAAACATAAACAAATTGATGATATGGCAGAATTATGTTCAAAAACTCCTTTGCCAATTGCGTTGGATGAAGAATTAATTGGAGTTTTTGATGTAACAAAAAAGGAAGAATTGCTACAAACTATCAAGCCACAATACATTATTTTGAAACCTAGTCTAGTTGGAGGTTTTAAAGGAAGTGAAGAATGGATAAATATTGCTAAAAAACATCAAATAGGTTGGTGGATAACATCAGCATTAGAAAGTAATATTGGTTTAAATGCAATTGCTCAATGGACTTATTCATTAAATACTAAAATGTTACAAGGATTAGGAACGGGAAGTTTATTTACCAACAATTTTGAAAGTCCTTTAGAAGTTAAAAAAGGACATTTACACTATAATAATTCAATAAACTGGAAATATAAATTTTAAAAATTAAAACAAGAATTTGTAAAATAAGGATAAAATATATTATACTTTTTATAGTAACTTTTTAATATTGAACAATGAAATTTATTCAACAAGCATATAAAGGAAATAATCGATGGTGGACATATTTTGTAACACTTATCTTATTAATATTTGGCTGGCAATTTATTGGGGTAATTCCACTTTTGTTAGTTGCATTTTTGCATTCAGAAGATTTGATAGCATTTCAAAATGCAGCAGGCAGTAGTTTTGCATCTTTAGGAATTGATTCAAATCTATATTTGTTATTAATAATTTTTACTTTTTTAGGTGGATTAATAGCTTTATTAATTGGAATTAAAACCGTCCACAGACGAAAAGTAATGACAGTTTTAACAAGTCGTGAAAAACTAGATTGGAAAAGAATATTTTTTGCTTTTACTATTTGGGCTGCAATAGGTATCATAATGATTGCAATGGGCTATTTTTTAGGTCCTGAAAATTTTATATGGAATTTTAAACCAATTCCGTTTACGATACTTTGTTTAATTTCATTTTTTTTATTGCCTATTCAAACAAGTATGGAAGAAATATTGTTTAGAGGTTATTTAATTCAGGGTTTTGGAATATTATTTAGAAAAGGTTTTATTGCTTTAATATTGACATCTGTGATTTTTGGATTATTACATGGGTTAAATCCTGAGGTTGAAAAATTAGGAATGATAACAATGGTGTATTATATTGGTACAGGGCTTTTGTTAGGAATTTTCACAATAATGGATGAAGGAATGGAATTGGCATTAGGTTTTCACGCAGCTAACAATATTATTGCAGCAGTATTTGTTACTACAAATTGGACAGTTTTTCAAACAGAAGCGCTGTTAATTGATACTTCGGAACCTTCGGTTGATTGGGAAATGTTTGTGCCTGTATTTGTTTTGTTTCCAATAGTAATATTCCTTTTTTCATATAAATATGAATGGACCGATTGGAAGGGTAAAATGTTTGATACTATAAGAAAACCAATTGAACTAAACGAAGATAGATTTATAGTTTAATCTTTTACAAGTTAAAAATTGAAAGTCAAAAAATCATTTCATAGAAACTTTAAGTTACAAGGAAAAACATTTTCATCATCTTTCGATTTGATTTCTTATTCGGAAGAGTTTTCAAAAGATATTACCCATTTTTTGAAGGAGTGGTTTGATAATAATGATTTTGTTGTAGTAAAAACCTCTGGGTCAACAGGAGAACCAAAGAAAATTCATCTTCAAAAAAAACATATGGAAAACAGCGCCAAAGCTACAGGAGCGTTTTTTAATTTGTTTGAAAAAACAACTGCTTTGTTATGTATGTCGACCGAATTTATTGCTGGTAAAATGATGTTAGTTCGAGCCTTAATTTTAGGATGGGAGTTGGATATTGTGACACCAAGTTCAAATCCAATAAAGGGAATTAATAAGATTTATGATTTTTGTGCTATGGTTCCTTTACAATTGCATAATTCTTTAAATGAAATTCATAAAATAAAAAAAATAATCGTTGGTGGGGGAGTTGTTTCAAATGATATTTTAAAATATATACAGAATGTTGATACTGAGATTTTTGCTACCTATGGAATGACTGAAACTATAACTCATATTGCAATAAAAAAGTTAAATAATTGGGATATTAAAGGAGTGAAGGGTGATAATTCAGGTAATATTCAAATTTCAACTGTTGTAAGTAACTCAAAATACCGGGCATTGCCTAATGTGAGATTTTCTCATGATTCTAGGGGATGTTTAATTATTTTAGCTCCTTTAGTCTCCGATAAAAAGTTAATAACCAATGATATTGTTAAACTAATTAATGATACTGAATTTGATTGGTTAGGGAGGTATGATAATATTATTAATTCAGGAGGAATTAAATTAATACCTGAGCAAATAGAAGAGAAATTATCAACAATTATAAAAGAGCGTTTTTTTGTAGCTGGAATTCCAGATAAAATATTGGGTGAAAAATTAATGTTAATTTATGAAGGTGAAAAAGATCCGTTTTTGTTAAGAAAAATTCAAAAATTTGGAATGTTAACTAAATTTGAGAAACCGAAAGAAATCAGTTTTTTATCAAAATTTATTAATACACCAACTGAAAAAATAAATAGAAAAGAGACTATAAAATTACTTTAAAAATATTTGCTAAATATTTTTACCAGTACTAAGGTTTTAATAACTACTAACCCAGTATAAAACCAAAGAGGAGTTTTAGTAGTTTCTTTTAATTCAAAATATGCTAGCCTCACTAAATCGGGCATATCTTTTAAAATATATTGTTGGTTGCAGTTGAAACATTCTGAAATTCCTGATTTTCCACCTGATAAAAACGGAATTTGAATTAAATGCTTATAATAACCTATTATTGAAACCTTAGTGGCATTTTTAGCATTGCATTTTGGGCAAATTACTTCTTGTGAAGTTTTACTTTTTAAAATAGTTGATTTTTTGCCCGCAATAAACATTATTTACATTTCCATAGAATGATAAATATTTTGAACATCATCATCTTCCTCCAATCGTTCTAATAGCTTCTCAACATCGGCTTGTTGTTCTTCATTAAGTTTTGTTGTAGTAGTTGAAATACGTTCAAAACCTGACGAAAGAATTTCTAAATTATTTTCTTCTAAATATTTCTGAATAGCACCAAATTGCTCAAACGGAGCATATATTAAAATTCCGTCTTCATCTTCAAATACCTCTTCAACATCAAAGTCTATTAATTCTAATTCAAATTCTTCTATATCCATTTGCAAGTCTTCAGTTTTTACTCTGAAATTACACGTGTGGTCAAACATAAAAGCAACAGATCCAGAAGTTCCCATATTGCCATCACATTTGCTAAAAGCAGCTCTAACATTTGCAACGGTTCTATTGTTGTTGTCTGTTGCTGTTTCAACTAAAACCGCTACTCCGTGTGGAGCATAACCTTCAAACAACACTTCTTTATAATTCGCGGTATCTTTATCACTCGCTTTTTTTATGGCGCGTTCAACATTGTCTTTCGGCATATTGGCTGCCTTTGCGTTCTGAATTACAGCTCTTAATCTAGCATTTGTTTCAGAGTTAGGACCTCCTTCTTTTACGGCCATAACAATATCTTTACCAATTCTAGTAAATGTTTTAGCCATGGCTGACCAACGTTTCATTTTTCTTGCTTTTCTGAACTCAAAAGCTCTTCCCATAATTTTTAATGTTTAAGTGTTGCAAATGTAAAGATTAGAAAATGTTTTTACAATAAATTTAAACTTGAATAACTCCCAAATTAAATTTCTTTTCAATTGGCGCATGATTGGCAGCTTCAATTCCCATGCTAATCCATTTTCTGGTATCTAAAGGATTAATTACGGCATCTGTCCATAAGCGAGCTGCGGCATAATATGGTGAAGTTTGAGCATCATAACGTTCCTCTATAGATTTTAATATTTCCTGCTCTTTTTTAGGAGTAATTTTTTCGCCTTTATTTTTTAGTGAGGCCGTTTCAATTTGAAGTAATACTTTTGCTGCTTGTGCACCTCCCATAACAGCTAACCGTGCCGAAGGCCAGGCAACTATTAAACGCGGGTCGTATGCCTTGCCGCACATAGCATAATTTCCTGCCCCATATGAATTTCCTATTATAATAGTGAATTTTGGAACTACCGAATTACTAACAGCATTTACCATTTTTGCGCCATCTTTTATAATTCCACCATGTTCGCTTTTACTTCCAACCATAAAACCAGTAACATCTTGTAAAAATATTAGCGGAATTTTTTTCTGATTGCAATTGGCTATAAAACGGGTTGCTTTATCTGCCGAGTCAGAATAAATTACACCGCCAAATTGCATTTCATTTTTACTATTTTTAACAACTTTACGTTGATTGGCAACAATACCAACTGCCCAACCATCAATACGTGCATAGGCACAAACAATTGTTTTTCCATAGTCTCTTTTATATTCTTCAAATTCTGAATTGTCAACAATTCGTTCTATAATACCCCGAATTTCGTATTGGTCTGTTCTGTTTTGAGGAAGAATTCCAAAAATTTCCTCTTCATTTTCAATTGGAGATTTTGCTTCTGCTCTATTAAAACCAGCTTTTTCATAATCACCAATTTTACTAACAATGTTTTTAATTTTATCCAAAGCATCGTTATCATCTGCTGCTTTATAATCTGTAACTCCACTAATTTCGCAATGGGTGGTTGCACCTCCCAAAGTTTCATTGTCAATGCTTTCACCAATAGCCGCTTTTACCAAATAACTTCCTGCTAAAAAAATACTTCCTGTTTTATCAACAATCATAGCCTCATCACTCATAATTGGTAAATAGGCTCCACCTGCAACACAGCTTCCCATTATAGCAGAAATTTGTGTAATTCCCATGCTGCTCATAACAGCGTTGTTTCTAAAAATGCGGCCAAAATGTTCTTTGTCCGGAAAAATTTCATCCTGCATTGGTAAATAAACTCCTGCACTATCGACCAAATAAATTATAGGAATTTTATTCTCAATGGCAATTTCTTGAGCTCTTAAATTCTTTTTTCCAGTAATAGGAAACCACGCACCTGCTTTAACAGTGGCATCATTTGCAACAACAATACATTGTTTTTTTGAAATATATCCAATTTTTACAACAACTCCTGCTGAAGGACATCCACCGTGATCTTTATACATTTCTTCACCGGCTAATGCACCAATTTCAATACTATTTGAATTTTTATCAAAAAGATATTCAATGCGTTCGCGAGCAGTAAGTTTTCCTTTAGCTTTGTGTTTTTCAATTCTTTCTTTACCCCCACCTAAGGAAACTTTAAGAAGTTTTTTCTTTAAATCTGAAACTTGCAGTTTATTAAAATCTTCGTTTTTGTTGAAGTTGATATCCATGTTTTATTCTCAATTTACTTATCGCTAAAGTACAAAATGAATGTTAAAAACTATTAAAAATATACCTTGAAATAAAATA
>ERZ1046740.475-NODE-475-length-33510-cov-29.723420_pt1 | contig 33510 bp, 31 predicted proteins | sample MGYA00383093_ERZ1046740 | MGnify/ENA primary metagenome ERZ1046740 (study PRJEB29581, sample SAMEA5548363) | metagenome | biome: marine; feature: coastal; material: water | depth 25 m | study: Short-term variability in the microbial, nano- and picoplankton... | reverse complement strand
CAACTAACTTATTTAATTCGCGTAATATGCGACTACTAGACTCTATAAAAACAAATGCAGCTTTAGCGTCATGTTGTTTTGCTAACTCTTCGTTTGGCTGGTCGACAATAGAAACCAACATTCCACCTGCTTTTAAAAGTGCCCAAGAGCTACTTTGCACTTCTCCGCCAATTGTATCGATAACTAAATCAACAGGCTCTATCTGTTCGAGTAATACTCCTTTAGTATAATCAACGGCTTGGTCGGCACCAAATTGAGTGAGTAACTCTTGATTAGCTGTTGAAGCCGTGGCAATAACAGTTGCACCTTTTGTTTTCGCTATTTGTATAGCTAAATGTCCAACACCGCCGACGCCTGCATGAATTAATACACGTTGCTCTGCTTGCAGCTGACCCACATCGACTAAACATTGCCAAGCCGTGATCCCCGCCAAGGGTAAAGCTGCTGCCTGTTCAAAACTTAATTTAGACGATTTAAAGGCAACTTCATCGGCTTTTACTGCAATATAATCGGCATATGCGCCATCACGACTAATATCAGGACGACTAAAAACTTCATCACCAACTTTAAAATCGGTGACTTCAGATCCTACTTCACTGACAACACCAGACACATCGAAACCTAAAGTTATGGGCATTTGATATGGGATAAAACCCTTTAAATATCCTTCTCTTATTTTCCAATCAACTGGATTAATTGAAGATGATTTAACTTTAATTAAAATATCGTCTGTATTAATCTTAGGCGTATCAATCTGATTCAGTTGTAGCGTTTCTATACCACCATACTGGTTAATTCTAATTGCTCTCATAATTTGACTAAATATCTTCCAACTGCTTTTGCTGCTAATATTTCTTTATAAGCTTGTTGAATTTCATTGAGGGATATTTCATTCACTAATTTTTCTAAGGTATTAATTTTAAAGTCACTGGCAATTTTCTCCCAGGCTTGGGTTTTCTTAGCTAACGAAGCCTCAACTGAGTCGATTCCAATTAGTCTTACACCTCTTAAAATAAAAGGAAAGACATTGGTATTAAATACAGGTGAAGCAGTCAATCCACAACAGGTGGCGACGCCGTCATACTTAATTTGCTTTAAAGCTTCAGCCAGTATGTTTCCACCAACCGTGTCTATCACGCCTGAAAATCTTTCCCTGCCCATTGGCCTTTTGTTTTCAACATCAAAATCCTGTCTTAATATTACTTCTTTAGCGCCAATGGTTTTTAAATAATCTACTTGATCTTCTTTACCAGAAAGGGCCACAACATCAAATCCAAGTTTGGATAAAATTGCAACAGATATACTGCCAACACCGCCAGTAGCTCCTGTTACCAGTATTTCACCGCTTGTAATTCCATTATTTAATAGTTCATTAACACTTAAGGCTGTCGTCAAGCCGGCCGTTCCATAAATCATTAGCTCTCTTAAAGAAATGTTGTCTGGCTTTTTTACTATCCAAGCGTCTGGGGCTTTTACAAATTCACTATGACCGCCATTAGTGTTCATGCCCAAATCGTAGCCAGTTATTAAAACTTCATCACCCACTGCAAATAGGTTTGATTTGGATTCAGCCACAACACCACTGACATCGATACCCGTTATATGTGGAAAAACTCTGGTGACGCCAGGATTTCCAGTCGCACTTAAGGCGTCTTTATAGTTTAATGACGAGTAAGAGGTTTTGATCAAAACTTCGTTCTCGCTCAGAATGGGCTTCTCAACTTCTTTAATAGAGCCTGTAAATTCCTTGTCTTTAATTTTTTCAACTACAAAAGCTTTCATTAATCTATCACCTTTTTATTAATATATTTGAACATTGTAACTTAAGTGGTTTATCATTGGAAGAACCTACTTTTTTGTAAGGTACTATGCTTTTGGAAACCAATAAGAAAAAATGAATAATAAAGGTAATGCAGAGCTTGAAAAATGCCCAGTTGAAACATCTATTGATATTTTAGCGGGAAAGTGGAAGATACTAATCTTGTGGTATCTACTATCAGAGACGAAAAGATTTAACGAATTGCAAAAGCTGATGCCGAGAATTACACAAAAAATGTTAATTCAAAAACTAAGAGAGCTTGAGCGAGATGGAATAGTACATAGAGAGGTTTATCCGGTTGTTCCTCCAAAAGTTGAGTATTCACTAACACCTTATGGGAAAAGCTTGAAACCGATATTAAAAGCACTTTATATTTGGGGTGATGTGCATAAAAACAAAGCCACTTAATGATGGGTTGTTATCATCTGTATTAATTTATCGTATACAATTTAATTTATGAAAGTATTATCTTTATTTTTCTTGTTGTTTAGTGGCGCTTTATTTGCCGAATCTGATCTTTATGATCGAGCTAAAGCCTACTATTATGGCGATGGTGTTGAGCAAAATTATAGTAAAGCTTTTAAGGCTTTTTCGCACGCAAATAAAGCGGGTGATTTAGCGGCAAAAACCGCCTTGGGCCTTATGTATATTGAAGGCAAGGGTACTGACCAAAATGACAAAAAAGGTATTGATTTGTTAAAAGAGTCTGCCAATCGAAGTCACGCCCAAGCTCAGTATTATTTAGGCAGTATGTACTATCTAGGTATTGGCGTTACACGCAACTCAAAGATTGCCCATCAGTGGATTAAAAAAGCCGCCAAACAAGATAATGTAGATGCACAACACCATTTGTCACAAATGTATGCCAACGGTGATGGGGTTAAGCAAAACCCTTTGTTGGCGAATAAATGGCGTATTGAAGCAGCCCAATCTGGCCATCGTGATGAGCAGTATCATTTAGGCACGGCTTATATTGATGATAAAGATTATCAGCAAGCTTATCAGTGGATATTAAAGTCAGCGAATCAAGAGCATGCCCTTGCTCAACAGCAATTAGCCGGGTTTTTTGAACGTGGTAATGGGGTAAAAAAAGACGCCAAAAAAGCCGTACACTGGTATCAAAAATCTTTTGATAATGGCAATACGGAGCTGGCTTATATTTTGGCCAATTATTACGATACATCGACACACAGACCGGCTAATTATAAAAGGTCACATAAGCTGTATCAACAGTCAATTAAGCAGGGAAATTTGTCAGCCTATTTAGACATTGCCAGACATTATGAATTGGGTCAAGGGGTTAATACGGATTTAACCAAAACCTATAATTTCTCTATTGCAGCGGCCAGAAAAGGCCATCGACCAGCATGGCGAAAAGTGGCTAATTTGTACTTACAAGGTAGAGGGGTTCAACCGTCGATTAAAAAGGCTAAATATTGGCTTAAAAAATTGTCAAATTCTGGGGATGTGCAGGCTACCCAACAACTAAAAGAATTATAAAAATGGGATAAATCGCCCAGTTTTTTGTTGATATTCTAAGTAGTTTTCAAAGCGTTTTATGAGGAGTTTTTCTTCAAAGCTAGATTTTAAGATTAGATCGATGAATAGAATCAGCATAACAGCTTGTGAGATGTAGTGAACATTACTTAACATCAGTGCCAAGCACAGTAGCAAAACACTGGTGTACATAGGATGCCTAACAAACTGATAAATACCATTTGTTCTAAGCTGGTGTGATTTTTTGAGCGTGGGCAATATATTCAAATTACTTACTTTCATATTAATAACCGCAGTTAATCCAATGATCAAAGCGACAAGTAGCAGGCTTAGCGTTGTGAAGTCAAAGTGTTCGTAGCGAGTATTAAGGATTAAATAAATAATACAGCTAAATTGGATAACAACATAAATCATAAGAAGTCTTGGTAGTTATAATAGGGTTATTATCTCAAATTTTGTGAAATAAAATATGCAAACTCCGTACGATATTGTTGTTATTGGTGCCGGCCCAGCAGGGCTTAGCTTTGCATCTTCTATGTTGGGTGAAAATGTTAGAGTATTGCTACTAGAAAGAGCTGATTTGGCAGAAATATCTCACCCAAAAGCAGATGGTAGAGAAATTGCACTGACACATCTTTCGCTCAAAATCTTAAAAAAACTAGGCGTTTGGGATTTGGTTGATCAAGCAGAGGTTTCTCCACTGAAAGAGGCCAAGGTATTTGATGGCGATTCACCTTCCTTGTTAAATTTTAAAAGCGATAATACTGCCATTGAGGCGTTAGGGTATTTGGTGCCGAATTATCAAATTAGACAAGCTTTGTATCGCAAGGTTAGCACAGCTGAAAACATCACCATACAAGCTAATACGCTGGTTGAAGACGTGATTCAGCTTGAAAATAGCGCAGAAGTTGTCTTGGCAAGTGGCGAGCGTATTGAAACCAAATTAGTCATTGCAGCAGACAGTCGTTTTTCTAGTATCCGTCGTAAGGTAGGCATTCCTACTCTGATGAAGGATTTTTCTAAAGTGATGATTGTAACTAAAATGATGCATGAAAAATCACATGAAAATATCGCATTAGAATGCTTTGATTATGGCAAAACTTTAGCTTTATTGCCCATGATTGGTAATGCCTCATCTATTGTGCTGACCGTTAAGACTAACGAATCTCAAGCGCTATTAGACATGAATGAAAAAGAATTTAATCAATTTGTGACAGATGCATTTAAAGCGGAATTAGGGGCAATGACTCAAGCAGGCGAAAGGCATTCATATCCCTTGGTAGCAACCCATGCGCAAACATTTTTCGCCAAACGCTTTGCACTTATTGGTGACGCTGCTGTTGGTATGCACCCCGTTACTGCTCATGGGTTTAATTTAGGCTTAAGAGGGCAGGATATTTTGGCCAATTTAATTAAAGAGGCGTTAGCACATGGGCAAGATATTGGCTCTAGCGCATTATTAAAATTATATGAAAAGAAGCATATTAATTTAACCAGACTTATGTTTTTTGGTACCAATGGTATTGTGGCGCTGTTTACCAATGATGCGCCTATGGTTAAGCAAGTGAGAAAGATGGTGTTAAAGTTTGCTGAAAACTTCCCACCGATTAAATATTTAATTGCCAATCATTTGACGGAAGCCAAACATAATAATTTTACACCTTTTGAAAAAATACTAAAAAAACTACCTTTCTAATGACAATAGACTTAAACACGCTAAGGCGTGAATTTACCAGCAGTGGCCTATCACGCGAACAGATGGATGCAAGCCCATTTGCTCAATTTGAAACTTGGATCAATCAGGCGAGTGAGGCTGATTTAACCCTGCCAAACGCCATGAGCCTCGCTACCAGCGATAGCGATGAAGTTAGCGTGAGAACGGTGTTATTAAAGTCATTTGACGAGCAAGGCTTTGTATTTTTTACCAATTATAATTCAAAAAAATCTCAGCAAATTCAGAAAAATCCTAATGCGGCTTTATTATTTCCTTGGCTTGATTTGGAAAGGCAAGTTAAGATATCAGGCCGTGTAGAAAAAATTTCAACATTAGAATCTATCAAATACTTTTCATCGCGTCCAAAAGATTCGCAATTAGGTGCTTGGGCATCAAATCAGTCTGGCTCGTTGTCATCAAGACAAGCGCTACTCACCCAATTTGAAGCAATGAAAAGCAAGTTTAAAAAAGGTGAAATTCCATTGCCAGATTTCTGGGGTGGGTATCGGGTTATTCCTCATAGGATTGAATTTTGGCAAGGTCGAGAAAATCGCCTGCATGATCGATTTTCTTATCTTAAACAGGGCGACGATTGGATTATTGAGCGCTTAGCTCCGTAGATTTTTAATCACGGTGTGAGTATCGGGTTTTGCGCCTGTCCAAAATTCAAAGCTACTGGCTGCTTGCTCAACCAGCATACCTAATCCATCTGCAATAACCGCAGCATTGTTGGCCTTGGCCCAATCCATGAAAGGAGTTTGCTGGCCATACATAAGGTCATAGCAAATAGCATGATTGGCACATCCTGATGCAATATTAGGCATTTTTCCGGCTAATGAGGCACTGGTTGCATTGATAATAATGTCTACTGGATTATCCTTAATTTTATCCAATCCAAACCCACAAGTTTTCCCATATTTTGAAAAGTCTCGTGCTAATTTTTCTGCTTTGCTAGCGGTTCTATTGGCAATCATGACTCGCTTAGGGTTTTTGCTCAAAATTGGTAATAGAATGCCTTGTGTTGCGCCACCAGCACCTAAAATTAAAATAACCTTATTTTCAAGTTCAATATTTAGATGATTGGTTAAGTCATTAACCAGTCCAATGCCATCGGTGTTTTCGCCAATAATTTTAGAGTCTTGAATTTTGATGGTATTTACCGCGCCAGCAGTTTTTGCATTCAGAGTTAGCTCCGTGGCAAAATTAAATGCATCTAGCTTGAAAGGCACAGTGACATTAAAGCCATTTGCACCCTTATGAATAAACGCTTTAGCAAACTGAGAGAAATCATTAGCAGGTGCTAAGATTTTTTGGTAATCAACTTCAACGCCCGTTTGCTGGGCAAACTGAGCATGAATATCGGGTGATAAACTATGCTCAATTGGGTTGCCAAATACTGCTAATTTGTACATTATTTATTCAGTTGGCGGCGTCACTTCTTTTTGCGGTTGAGGCTTAGGCTGTTGTACAGTATCAGTCTGTGCCTTTGGCTCGCTACTTGGATTGTTAATGGTCTTTGGTTTTTCAGCTATTGGCTTTGGCTTACTTACTTGCTCGGTATCAGGTTTTTGTGATACCTTGCTTTTTTGCTGATCTTTCTGCTGCTGATTAGCGTTATTTTGTTGCTTAGCAGGCTGTTTATTGCCTTGCTTTTTTGCCTGACCTTGTTGTTGATTAGCGTTATTTTGTTGCTTAGCAGGCTGTTTATTGCCTTGCTTTTTTGCCTGACCTTGTTGCTGCTTGGCTTTATTTTGCTGATTTTGATTGGCAGACTTGTTTCTATTGCGGTTTCTATTGCGGTTTTTGTTACGATTCTTGTTATTAGTATTGGCTTTTTTCTGGCTCGGTTTTCTTTTGTTTCCACCAAATAAAGCTGCCTTAATTCTTGCGAATAGAGAGATTTTTCGCACCTCTTTAGTTTTTTCAGGCACACGAGTTTGTGGTCGGTTCATATTAACAGCTGGAACTTCCGACTCATCTGCCAAGCCGTTTTCTGCCAGTGTTTGTTGTGGTTTGGAAATACCTTGATAGCTCTTATGTTGAGATTTTTTACTACCTTTTTGTTTGTTAATACTGAAATTAGGAAATTGCATGTAAGGGTTAGGCAGCAAAGTAATCTTAATGCCGTGCTTGATTTCTAATCGAGTGACATCTTGGCGCTTTTCATTAAGAATGTAGGTGATCACTTCAACACTTGATTGGATGGTGATTCTTGATGTTTGGTTGCTCGCATTACAGCCATCTTCTAACTGTCTAAGAATAGACAGAGATAAGGTCGGAATAGTCGGCGTAGTGCCACGACCATGACAAGCTGAGCAAGATTTTTCAACAGATTCTGTCACTGAACTCATTAGTCGTTGTCTGGACATTTCAAGTAGGCCAAATTTAGAAATATTGCCAATTTGAATACGAGCTCGATCTGATTGAGTAGCTGTTTCCATAGCTTTTTCAATCGCTTGACGATGCTCTTCAGTTGCCATATCGATAAAGTCAATAACCACCAAACCACCAATATCTCGTAGTTGCAATTGCAGGGCAATTTCTTTGGCCGCTTCTAGATTGGTGTTGTAGGCAGTTTCTTCAATATCAGAGCCTTTAGTGGCACGTGCAGAGTTAATATCAACTGCTGTCAAGGCCTCAGTTGGGTCAAAGACAATAGTTGCACCAGTACGCAGAGCCACTTCTCGATTAAAGACGCTTTTAACTTGATTTTCGACACCCATGTGGTTAAACAAAGAGTGTTCAGTGACGTCAAAAAACTTAATACGATCTAGATATTGAGGCAATACAAAGCTGACAAATTCTTTGGCATTTTGAAATGCCTCTAACTCATCAATAATAACGCTATCAGTATCAGAGCGTAAGTGATCGCGCAAGGTGCGGATAATAATATCGCTTTCTTGATAAATTAAAAAAGGCGCTGAGCGCTTTTCTGCTGCGATATTAATTGATTTCCAAAGATCAGATAGGTAATCAACTTCCCATTGAAGCTCTTCCAAGCTCTTACCACTACCGGCAGTACGTATAATCAAGCCAGAATTTTTAGGCATGACAATTTTGCCAATAATTTCTTTGAGTGACTGTCTGTCAGATGAGGTAATTTGGCGAGATATTCCGTGACTTTTAGCGTTGTTTGGCGTCAAGATCATGTAGGCGCCAGCTAAGTTGATGTAAGTGCTTAATGCCGCACCTTTGTTACCACGCTCCTCTTTTTCCACCTGAACAATAATTTCTTGACCTTCTTTTAAAACGTCTGAAATAGTGAGTTTAGAGCCTTTTGGTGTGGCACCATTGTAGAGAGATTCTGCTACTTCTTTAAAGGGTAAGAAGCCTTGTCTTTCTTTGCCGTAATCAACAAATGCGGCTTCTAATGATTGTTCTACGCGTGAGATTTTTCCACGGTAGATGTTGCCTTTAGTCTTTTTGTTAAGACTGGTCTCAATGTTAAGTCCAGTAAGTTTTTTGTTCTTGACAACACCAACTCTGATTTCTTCCTTGTGAGTGGCGTTGATTAAAATATGATTCATAGTTAAGTCCTTGTAGTGATGGACTTAAGTGCGCACATAGGCAATCAATACTGACGTATTGATTCGATATTAAAGTGTGATTTGTGTTCATCATAAATGATAAAAAACCTTTCTTTATAAGGGTTTTATAACCCTTTTCAGGTCTTTCCACTCTATCGCAGAAAGCCTTGAATTATTCTCTTATGTGGCAACAATAAGCCCAAAATATTATTAAACTTCTGTGGTTTTTTTCTTGGCACAGAAGCGTTTGTAAATTCTTTTAGCTGATAAAAATTAAATATCAAGCCTCTTTATTATAACACAAGTATCGTTCTTATAGAATGGTAAAGTTTTTTATTTTTGCCGGTTTATTGGTTCAAGCTTCGTCCACCATCTACAGCAATAATCTGACCAGTAATATAGTTTGATTGCGCTAAGAATAGCACTGTATTGGCAATATCTTGTGCAGATCCTTGTCTATTTAAGGCGATTTTATTGAGCATAGATTGTTTTTGAGATTGGTCTAATTCTGCCTCATTTTCAGGCCATAAAATCGAGCCAGGCGAGACACCATTCACACGAACATTAGGCGCTAATTCTTTAGCCAAGGTTTTTGTCATCATTGCAATAGCGGCTTTAGATATGTTGTAAATGGCATGATTTTTTAGCGGTCTATCTCCATGAATATCAACAATATTAACAATCGATCCTTGGTTTTTTGATAACTTTTCCTTTAAGGTGCTTGATAAAAACAGTGGCCCCATTAAATTAGTATTCATAATATTTTGATAATCAGTGAGTGTTAACTCGTTTATTGGAGTGGGGTAGAACACTGAGGCGTTGTTGATCAATACATCTAGTGATTTAATAGATTGGCATAGCTGCTCAATATCATTGGCGTTAGAAAGCTCAGCCTGAATGATTTCAGCTGAATTGGCACGGATTAAGTTAAGCTCATCAGCCAAATTTTGAGCGGCTGATGAGGAGGTATTGTAGTGAATAACGACGCTAAAGTTTGCTGCGTGCAGTGTACGACAAATTTGTTGACCAATGCGGTGTGCACCACCTGTGACTAATGCTGTTTTCATATAAAATATCGATGTGATGAAGCTAACCGAAGTAATTAAAAACACTATTATACAAAATCAAGCGCCTATAGGTTTCGATGAATTTATGGCGTTGGCATTGTATTATCCTCAATTGGGCTATTATCGCTCTGGATCGGAAAAGTTTGGCGAAAAAGGTGATTTTATTACTGCACCTGAAACATCAGATTTATTTGGCTTTTGTTTGGCTAAACAGTGCGCTCAAGTTTTGAATGGTGACAATGATATCTTGGAGTTTGGTGCGGGTAGCGGTGTTTTGGCCGCCCAAGTGTTATTTGAGTTGGGGCGTTTAGGGTGTTTGCCCAAAAAATACTATATTCTTGAATTGAGTCGTGAATTACAACATCGACAACAACAAACCCTTGCCAAAGCGCTGCCAGAATTATTAGAGCGTGTTGTTTGGCTAGATAAATTACCAGAAGGCTTTAAAGGCGTGGTGATTGCCAATGAAGTTTTGGATGCTATGCCTGCGAAGCGTGTGACACAAAAAGAAGGGGTGTTTCATGAGCTTTGTGTTGGTATAAACAAGGATCAGCTGAGCTGGACACTAAGTGACACTATTTTTAAAAATCCAAAAATTAAATTGCCTAGTGATGTTGACGAGGGTTATACAACTGAGATAAACCCAAGAGCTATGGCATGGGTTGATTCGTTATATGATGCATTAGATGAGGCGTTAGTATTATTGATTGACTACGGTATGCATAGGGATGAGTATTTTCACCCACAAAGACTTGACGGCACACTTCGTTGTTATTACCAGCATAAGGCCAGTGATAATCCTTTTGTACATATTGGTAAGCAAGATATCACGACGTCTGTTAATTTTTCAGATATTGCAGACCAGGCGAAATCATCAGGTTTTCAGGTGGCAGGGTATGCGACACAAGCTTTATTTTTAATTGCACTGGGTATTGACGACTACCTTCTTGCTGAAGAAGATGAGAATCGGTGCATTACTCTGGCGCAACAGATTAAGCAATTGGTTTTGCCAAGTGCGATGGGTGAAAGTTTTAAGGTTTTGGCGTTGAGTAAGTCAACTAACGTAAAATTAATTGGATTTAAAGAACAAGACTTGAGTCATAAGTTGTAAACTTGTCGTTATTATGGATTTCATTCAAACAATCGTATTATCCCTTGTTCAGGGACTAAGTGAATTTTTACCAATTTCTTCTTCTGCGCACTTAATTCTTGTGCCGAAGTTGACTGATTGGCCAGATCAAGGACTGGCATTTGATGTGGTTGTGCACCTCGGAACATTGAGTGCTATTGTGTTTTATTATCGCGCCATTATTCGCATACTGATTCAGGATTTTTTCTATTCAGTTGTTAAAATTCAGACTATCGGCCAATCAAAACTCGCTTGGGGTGTATTACTCGGCACAATTCCAGTTGGCTTGGCAGGGTTAATATTCAAAGATTTTATCGAGCTTAATTTACGCTCAACTGAGGTTATTGCTTATTCAACGCTGGTGTTTGGTTTGTTATTGGGTTTTTCAAGTTGGGTTGATGCTAAAAATCAGCAACCCAGATCTGAGATAAATTGGCAAGATGTGGGTTTTATTGGCGTAATGCAAGCCTTGGCTTTAATTCCGGGTACGTCTAGATCAGGTATCACTATTACAGCGGGCTTGCTAATAGGTTTGTCTAAAAATATGTCAACACAGTTTGCTTTTTTACTCTCTATTCCAGTGATCACGTTGTCAGCTTTACTGATGTTGCTGGAATTGTATCAACAGCCGCAATTGGTTGACTGGAGTATGCTAGTTGTTGGATTTGTAGTGGCAGCTATCAGTGCTTATCTGACCGTGGTGTTTTTTATCAAATTATTAGACACCATTGGCCTAGTACCTTTTGTTATTTATCGAATTATTTTAGGAGTGTTGTTATTAGCAATCTAGCCCCACAACCCATTTATAGAAAGGATTACAAGCCAAGCAACTATTTGATCCATACGACGGAGCTCAGTTTTGATCTGCGCGATGATGAAACTTTGGTGAGCTCAAAAATCCATTTTTACAAAAATCCAAAATATCAGGCAGGTGATAACAGTCTTTTTTTAGATGGTGTCGATCTTGAGTTAATCTCTCTTGTCATAGATGGTCAACACGCTGATTATGAGCTAAGCGATAAAGGCGTACAGCTGCATCATTTAAAAGATGAGTTTGTTTTAGAGATTGTCAATCGTATTCATCCTGAGCTTAATACCAGCTTAAATGGCTTATACCAATCCAGTGGCAACTTTTGCACGCAGTGTGAAGCGCACGGCTTTAGGCAAATTACGTATTATTTGGATAGGCCAGATGTACTGAGTGTTTTTACAACGCATATAACAGCCGATAAGCGCAAATATCCGGTATTACTGAGTAATGGTAATTTGTTGACAGTGTCTTCAACTCAAACAACTTGGCATGATCCAACCCCAAAACCTTGTTATTTATTTGCCTTAGTGGCGGGAGATTTTGCCGTTTTGGAAGATAATTACACCACACTTTCTGGTCGAGAAGTGGCGCTTAAAATCTATGTTGAGGCGCATAATATTAGCAAAACTCAGTTTGCTATGGATTCGCTTAAACGCTCGTTTGCTTGGGATGAGTCACGTTTTAATTTAGAGTACGATTTGGATATCTATATGATTGTTGCGGTTGACGATTTCAATATGGGTGCTATGGAAAATAAAGGTCTCAATATTTTTAACTCAACTTATGTTTTGGCAGAGCCTAAAACCGCTACTGATAAAGACTTTATTAATGTAGAAGCGGTGATTGGGCATGAGTATTTTCATAATTGGACGGGTAATCGAGTTACCTGCAGGGATTGGTTTCAGTTAAGCCTTAAAGAGGGTTTAACGGTTTTTAGAGACCAGGAGTTCACCTCTGATTTACATTCGCGCTCCATTAAGCGTATTGAAGATGTGAATGCGCTACGCACATTTCAGTTTGCCGAAGATGCGGGCCCTATGCAACATCCTGTGAGGCCTGAAAGCTATATAGAAATGAACAATTTTTATACGCTGACTGTTTATGAAAAAGGCGCAGAAGTGATTCGTATGATTCACAGTTTTTTGGGTGAGACGGGTTTTCAAAAAGGTATGAAGCTTTATTTTGAGCGCCATGATGGCGATGCGGTCACAATTGATGATTTTGTATCTAGCATGAGCGATGCTAATGAATTTGATTTTTCTCAATTTATGACCTGGTACTCTCAACCAGGTACGCCAACCATTAGCATCAAGACAAACTATGATGAGATAAACCAGCGTTTTCATGTTGAGGTTGAACAAAGCAATAAGCATGATTATTTCTTGCCACTGAATTATGCTTTGCTAGATGATCAGGGTCATGCGCTAAAGCAAGGCATGCTGACGATTAAACAGCATAAGGAGAGTTTTGTTTTTGAGCAAATAAAGTCAAAGCCAACACCTTCTTGGTTAAGAGGATTTTGTGCACCTATTCACCTGTTAACCGATTTAACGTTCGAGCAAAAAATATTTTTAGTGGGACATGATAGCGATGCTTATGTGGTTTGGGATAGTGCCCAACAAATCTGGCTATCTTTAATCTTGGCTCCTAATAAAACACATGAACAATTATTTTTTAATGCACTTGAAAAACTGATTAAAACGACAGAAGATAAATCCTTGGTGAGTGAGGTGTTAACACTACCGTCTGAACGATTTTTACATCAGCAAGTTGCTGTGATTGATGTGTTTGATATTCATCAAAAGCGTGAACAAATGGCGCATAAAGTATTGAGCCGATTTAAAGCTTTATTGCTAGAAACTTATCACTCCTTAAGTAATAATCAGGCTTACCAACTAACCTCTAGTGCAGTGGGCGCACGGTCTTTGAAAAATACTTGTTTGTATTATCTAAGCAAAGATAAGGATTCTGACTTGGCGCTTACTCAATTTGAACAAGCTAATTGCATGACTGATCAAATAGTGGCGTTTAATGCATTAATTGCCAATAATAGTGTTCATAAAGATCAAGCGATAGCGAGCTTTTATCAAACATTTAAACAAGATGTGCAAGTCATGGATAAATTCTTTGCAGCGCAATCAAGCTCAGTCACTAGTGATATCGAGTGTATTAAATTACTCATGCAGCACGAGTTATTCTCTTTTAATACACCAAACAGATTGCGTAGTGTTGTAGGCGGCTTTACGCAAAATTATATTAATTTTCATCATCAAGCGGGTTATGAATTTTTTACCGATATTATTTTAAAATTAAACCAATCAAATCCACAAATAGGCGCGCGTTTGGTTTCAGTTTACAATCATTGGAGGCGCTTTACACCTGAGTTAAAACAGCTACAAAAACAACAACTAGAGAGAATTATGCAAAGTGATGATTTGTCCAATGATATTTTTGAAATTGTTCAGGCGGCTTTAAAGTAATGTCTCAGCTTAAACAACTTACTGAGCTACTCATAGCACAAAATCTCACCATAACGGCCGCTGAGTCTTGTACAGGCGGCGCGCTTTGTTCTTTACTAACCGACCAAAGTGGCGCCTCTGTTTATTTTGACCGAGGATTTATCACCTATACGAATCAGGCAAAAATGGATATGTTGGGCGTTATGCAAGCAACGCTAGAAGAATTTGGAGCGGTTAGTGAGCAGACCGCCAAACAAATGGCAAAGGGCGCTATTAGTCAAGCTAAGACTGATATTTCAGTTGCTATTACTGGTATTGCAGGGCCAGAGGGTGGTAGCCGGGAAAAGCCAGTTGGCATGGTTTGTTTTGGCTTTTGCATTTTTGGACAGTGTTTTACAACAACACAAAATTTTACAGGTGACAGACTACAAGTTGTAAAAGCCAGTATTGACTTTGTACTAACCACACTCATTCATGAACTCTCAAGTTAAATTTTCAGTCGCACCAATGATGGATTGGACTGATCGACATTGTCGCTATTTTTATCGTTTGATGTCTAAAAATACACAGCTTTGGACGGAAATGGTCACCGCTAAAGCTATCATTCATGGTGATAAAAATCGCCTACTTGATTATGATGCACAAGAGCATCCATTGGTTTTGCAGCTGGGCGGTAGCGACCCTAAAGAAATGGCGGTTGCTGCCAAGATTGGGCAAGACTGGGGTTATGATGAAATTAACATTAATGTTGGCTGCCCTTCAGACCGAGTGCAATCAGGTAGTTTTGGTGCTTGCTTGATGCAAACGCCAGAAACTGTTGCACACTGTATTGAGAGTATGGGTGCAGTTATTGATATTCCACTTAGTGTTAAATCTCGTATTGGCGTGGATGATATGGAGCGTTATGACGAGCTAAGTCAGTTTATTGAAACCGTGCATAAAGCAGGGTGTGATAATTTTGTTATTCATGCGAGAAAAGCCTGGCTCAAAGGGTTAAGCCCTAAAGAGAATAGAACTGTGCCTCCACTAAATTATGATTGGGTGTACCGAGTGAAACAAGATTTTCCCACGCTAACGATTGGCGTTAATGGCGGCATTACAACTCTTAATGAAGTTAGTGAGCATTTGAATCATGTTGACAGTGTTATGCTAGGCAGGGCGGCTTATCATCAACCTTATTTGTTGGCTGGTGTGGATCAGCAGATTTATCAGAGTGAACGTCCAGTTATCACTAGAGAACAGGTGTTGTTAGAATTTGTTGAGTATATTAAGCAACAACAAGCTAATGCTGTGCCAGTTAGATCCATGACTCGACATATTTTAGGTTTGTACCATGCCCAGCCTAATGCTAAAAAGTTTAAACGTTTATTAAGTGGTAAGACGGTAGAAATAGCACATTTATATCAGTGGTTAGAACAAGGAGAAGCGCTTGTCGGATCTTGATTTTTTTGCCAGTATTGATGTTGGCTCTAGCAAAATTGTTATCTTAATTGCTGATATTGAAGATAATAAATTCCATGTTCTTGGTCATGCTACTGGAGATTCTGCGGGTGTTAAAAACGGGGTGATTGTTGATGTTGAGAGTGCTGCACAAGCCATTCGACAGGTGCTCGACAAGGTCAATAAAAACTGTAAGCATAAGCCTAAATTTATTGATATTAATGTTTCCGATTTGCACTTGAGTAGTCGCAATCAAAATCGTCCGATTAGTTTTAGTGGTAAGACAAAAACCATTACTCAGGCAGATGTCTTGCAGGCAATTCAAAACTCTTCTGCAGGGACAATGGCAACGAATAAAAAAAATCTTGAGCCGATTGTTAATAATTTTACAATTGATGAGCAAGTCGAAACCTTCCCAATTGGCATGGAGGCGGCAGTTCTAGGCGCTCAAGTGCATTTAATCTCAGTATCTAATCAGGCGATTAATAATATCAGCCATAGTTTGCTTGCTAGTGATTTGGGCATTGACAAGATTATTCTTGATTCAATTGCTAGTAGTGCAGTTTGCATTAGTCAAGATGATAAAGACAAAGGGGTTTGTTTGTTAGATATAGGGGCTGGCGTTAGCAATCTCTCAGTATTTATTAAGGGCGGTGTGGTTTTTAATCAGGTATTTGATATGGGTGGCAATACTATCACTGATCGTATTGCGCAAGCGTACGACACTTCGTTTGATGAGGCCGAGCGCTTAAAAATAACCTATGGCACGCTACAGCTTGATTCGCTCATTAAAGATCGATTGGTTAAATTTGAACAAATTGGCTCAACTGAAGATCGCTATTTGTCGTTGCGTGAATTGATTTCGGTGATTGAAAAGTCTTATAAAGAAATTTGCACACTGGTTAAAAGAAGTTTAAAAAATGAAAAACTTGATCGATCAATTAAATCGGGTTTTGTGGTGATTGGGGGCGCAAGCAAAATTAAACACCTTGAAATTTTTTTATTGAAAGAGTTCCGTGCGCGTACGAGAATTGCCAAAATTAATAGAGCTTTGGTGAGTGGTGATGAAAAAATTTTAACCAATACCAGCTATTTTTCTGCACTCGGACTACTAACTTGTAATACGCCAAAATCTTATTTACAGGAGCCAGAACAAGTGCAAAAGGGTGGCTTGTTGGGTACAATGCAGGAATTATTCAAGCTATAAGTGTCATGATCAAACAAAGAACCATTAAAAAAACAGTAAAGGCTAGAGGCATTGGTATTCATAGCGGAGGTGTTGTTAATATGACGCTTATTCCAGCTGGAATTGATCATGGTGTTGTATTTAGGCGTATGGATGTTGGTGGAAAATTAGTGCGTGCACATAATGCTTTTGTCAATGAAGTGGTGTTATCAACAGGATTGGAAAATCAAGGTGTAAAGGTCTCTACAGTTGAGCATCTTATGAGTGCCTTTTCTGCTCTAGGAATTGACAACATATTAGTAGAGCTTGATTCATTCGAAGTACCTATTATGGATGGATCTTCCGCTCCTTTTGTGTTTTTAGTGCAGTCTGCTGGTATTGAGGAGCAAGAGGAGCACAAGCGATTTTTCGTCATTCATGAGACGGTTCGTGTTGAAAATGGTGATTCTTGGGCTCAAGTCTCCAAACATGATGGCTTTAAAGTCTCCATAGAAATTGATTTTGACCATAAAAAAGTTAAAGAAAGTGGACAGCAATTGAGTATTGATTTTTCGCAGCAATCTTATTTAAAAGAAATTTCTCGCGCTCGAACTTTTGGCTATATGAAAGATGTGGAAATGATGCAAAGACAAAATCTAGCGCTAGGCGCTAGTATGAATAATGCGATTGCACTGAGTGATGACGATGTTTTAAATGAAGACGGCATGCGCTATCAAAATGAATTTGTTAAACATAAGATTTTAGATATTGTTGGCGATTTATATTTACTTGGCTCTAATCTTATCGGGCATTACGAAGGTTATAAGACAGGGCACTTGTTAAATGACCAGTTATTATCGGCTATTTTAGAGCGTCCTGATACTTGGTCAATTGAGACCTTCGAAGAAGAAAATTCGCCAATTCAATTCTATTCAGAAGATTGGCAAAATTCCTTGTAATAGTCAGTATATTCTAGTATTTCATTTGGTATAATCGACAAGTTTTTTATACCCCGCTAAAATAATGAAATTAAATGGTGCACAAATATTAGTTGACTGCTTGAAAAGTGAAGGTGTGAAGCACATCTTTGGCTATCCGGGTGGCGCAGTTCTGCATATTTATGATGCACTGAACGCTTGCACAACAATTGATCATATATTGGTTCGCCATGAACAAGGTGCAGTGCATGCTGCAGATGGTTATGCGCGTACTAGTGGTAAGTGTGGTGTATCACTAGTGACATCAGGGCCAGGCTTGACAAATGCAGTTACGGGCATTGCAACCGCATTTACAGATTCTATTCCAATGGTGGTTATTTCAGGCCAGGTGCCTTCTCCCGTGATTGGCAGTGATGCCTTTCAAGAGGTAGATGCAGTGGGCATTACACGCTCTTGTGTGAAGCATAACTTTCTAGTAAAAAATGCTAATGATTTGGCAGAAACAGTTAAAAAAGCATTTTATATTGCAACAACGGGTCGACCAGGCCCTGTATTGATTGATATTACTAAGGATGCAACTATTGCTGAGATTGAATATGAAGGCTATCCTGAAACAATTAAAATGCGCTCATACCAGCCTGAAGTTCAGATTAATGCTGAGCAAGTTTCAAAAGCGATTGCAATTATTGAAAAAGCCCAGAAGCCAATTATTTATTCAGGTGGCGGCAGTGTCATTGGCAATGCTAGTGAAACGTTAACAACGCTGACGCGCAGTACAGGGTTTCCAATTACACAGACACTAATGGGACTAGGCGCATATCCTGCAACTGATAAACAGTCACTGGGTATGTTAGGTATGCACGGTACTTATGAGTCAAACATGGCGATGCATGACTCGGATTGTATTATTGCTGTAGGTGCAAGATTTGACGACCGTATTACCGGAAACTTAGAAAAATTTTGCCCTTATGCAAAAATCATTCATATTGATATTGATCCCTCATCTGTTGGCAAAGTGGTGGGCGTTGATGTTTCCGTAATTGGTCAAGTAAACGATGTTTTGCATGCGCTAATTCAAGGTTTAAAAGACAAAACATTGCCAAATATTGATACGTGGTGGCAGCAAATTAATGAGTGGCGCAAGGTAGACTCTTTATCTTATAAAACAGCAGAGGGTGTTATTAAGCCTCAAACAGTTATTGAAACATTATATGAAGTAACCAATGGTCAAGCGATTGTTACTAGTGATGTAGGACAGCATCAAATGTGGGCAGCACAATACTACCCATTTGATAAGCCGCGCCGTTGGATTAATTCGGGTGGACTTGGTACTATGGGTTTTGGTTTGCCGGCAGCTATGGGTGCAAAGCTTGCAGAGCCTGAATTGGAGGTTGCGTGTGTAACAGGTGATGGTAGCATCCAAATGATGACCCAAGAGCTTTCAACAATGCTGCAATACAATACACCAGTTAAAATAATCAATCTTAATAATGGTTATTTAGGTATGGTGAGACAATGGCAAGAGTTTTTCTATGAAAAGCGTTATTCTATGTCTTACATGGAAGCTTTGCCAGACTTTGTTAAATTGGCGGAAAGCTATGGTCATATCGGTATTCGTGTAGAAAAAGAAGCAGATTTAAAGCCAGCATTAATCGAAGCATTTAAACAAAAAGATAGAACGGTATTTTTAGATATTATTACCGATCCAACTGAAAATGTATTTCCAATGATTCCATCTGGCGCAGGCCATCATGAAATGTTGTTAGCAGGTCGTGATGAAATGGCATCAACAAATGATTCAGGCCTAAACTTGGTATAAGTATGAGACACATAATTTCAATACAATTAGAAAATGAATCAGGTGCACTTTCAAGAGTCTCAGGGCTATTTTCAGCACGTGGCTTTAATATTGAATCATTAACTGTTGCAGCTACGAACGATCCAACTCTTTCAAGAATGACTATCGTTAGTGTGGGTGATGATGATATTATTGAGCAAATTGTTAAACAGGTTAATAAATTAGTGGACGTGGTTAAAGTGACAGATTTAACCGCTACTGAGCATATTGAGCGTGAGTTATTAATCGTTAAAATTGGCATTTCTAACAATACTCAAACTGATGTAGATGCTCAGCTTGATCATTTTAATGCTAAAGTTATTGACGCTGCAGAAGAGGCTTATATTGTAGAGTTAGCGGGAAAAAGTCAAAAAATTAATGATTTTCTAAAAGCATTTAGTGCAGAGCAAATCATAGAGGTTTCTAGAACAGGCGTGACCGGCGTTTGTCAGAAAATATAAAGTTAAATAAACAGACGTGAATTAACGTTTTAAATAGAGGAAAAAAAATGAATAGATATTACGATAAAGATGCAGACTTAAACATTATTAAATCAATGAAGGTTGCTATTGTGGGTTATGGTTCGCAAGGCCATGCACATGCCAACAATTTGAAAGATTCTGGTGTTGAAGTGGTTGTTGCTTTAAGAGATGGTTCGGCTTCAGCAGCTAAAGCTAGCGCTTCAGGTTTGAATGTTAAGTCAGTTGAGGATGCAACAGCGTGGGCAGATTTAGTCATGATCTTGGCACCAGATGAGTTCCAAGGTAGTATTTATGCAGAAAATATTGAGCCTAATTTAAAGCAAGGTGCAACGGTTGCTTTTGCTCATGGTTTTAATATCCATTATGGCCAGATTACACCACGTGCAGATTTAGACGTTATTATGGTAGCACCAAAGGCACCAGGCCACACGGTTCGTTCAGAATTTGTTAAGGGTGGCGGTATTCCTGATTTAATCGCAATTTCTCAAGATGCCTCTGGCAATGCGAAAGCAACAGCGCTTTCTTATGCATCTGCTATTGGTGGCGGTCGTACAGGAATTCTAGAAACTTCATTTAGAGAAGAAACAGAAACAGATCTATTTGGTGAGCAAGTGGTCTTATGTGGTGGTACAACTTCATTGGTACAAGCGGGTTTTGAAACATTAGTAGAAGCAGGCTATGAGCCAGAAATGGCATACTTTGAGTGTCTGCATGAATTAAAGCTAATTGTTGATCTAATGTATGAAGGTGGTATTGCCAACATGCGTTATTCAATTTCAAACACTGCTGAGTATGGCGATGTAACGCGTGGCCCACGTATTATCACTAGTGAAACTAAAGCGGAAATGAAGAAAATCTTAACAGAAATTCAAGATGGCACGTTTGCTAAAGAATTTGTTGCTAATGTTGGCGATCTTCCAGCTCGTCGTGATGTTCAACGTGAGCATCAAATTGAGCAAGTAGGTGAATCGCTACGCTCGATGATGCCATGGATTAACAAGAATAAAATTGTTGATCAAGCCAAGAACTAGATATTCTTAATAAACGCCCAACTAAGTTGGGCGTTTTTATTTCTAAGGCGTTATAATTAACTCATGAAAACCAATAAAGTAAAAAGAGGTGTCTACCTGCTGCCTAATATTCTAACTACCTTTGGCCTGTTCTCTGGATTTTTTGCTATTATTCTGGCAACCAGAGGTCAGTATGCGGAAGCGGCGATTGCCATTTTTGTTGCTATGTTGTGGGATGGTCTAGATGGGCGAGTGGCTCGATTAACCAATACTCAAAGTGAGTTTGGCGAGCAGTATGACTCCATGGCTGATATGGTGTCATTTGGTGTAGCACCTGCACTGCTCATGTATTTTTATTTGTTTGAGGGCTTGGGCAAGATTGGCTGGATTGGCGCTTTTGTCTATGTTGCTGCTGGTTCGCTACGTTTAGCGCGCTTTAATACACAGATTGGCGTGCAAGATAAGCGCTACTTCCAGGGCTTGCCTTCTCCTGCTGCCGCAGCATTAATTGCAGGCTTGGTTTGGACCAAAGAGATGATGGGTCCTAGTGCTTATGATGAGCAATATTTAGTTGCCGGTGCGTGGATTATTTTGGTTTCTGCCGGTATCTTAATGGTGAGCAATATCCGTTATTACAGCTTTAAGGAGATTAATCTTAAGGGTCGATCCTCTTTCAAATTATTGTTGTTAGCAACCCTTATTATGATTGTTGTTTTGTTGTGGCCTAGTGCTATTTTGTTTATCTTTTTCTTTGCTTATGCACTATCTGGATTGGTGTTTACAACCATTGAAGTTAGAAACAAACGCGCTTTGAAAAAACAAGCTAAGAAAAGCTTAAAATAATTTATAATTAGGTTTATGGAATATTTAACTCATTTTTCTTTTCAAGGCTACTTCGTAGACTTACAACGATTACTGCCGTAGGGCAGATATTAACTCGTGCAGCTTTTAAAGCTAACTAACCAACAATAGAATTAGAAAAAACATGAAAAAAGGAGACTTAAATGTCTGATAAATTAATTATTTTTGATACAACTTTGCGTGATGGTGAACAATCACCTGGTGCATCAATGACTAAAGATGAGAAGGTCCGCATTGCCAAAGTGCTAGAAAAGATGCGTGTTGATATCATTGAAGCGGGCTTTGCTATTGCCTCACCGGGTGATTTTGAGGCAGTTCAAGCGGTTGCCAACGTAGTTAAAGATTCTACTATTTGTTCATTGGCTAGAGCACTAGACAAAGATATTGATCGCGCTGGAGAGGCGCTAAAAGGCGCAAATTCTGCACGAATTCATACGTTTATTGCAACCAGTGATATTCACATGAAGATGAAGCTACAAATGACACCTGATCAAGTGGTTGAGCAGGCGGTCAGGTCGGTTAAACGTGCTACAAAATACACCAATGAGGTTGAATTTTCTCCTGAAGATGCAGGTCGTTCTAATGAGGACTTTTTGTGTCGTGTAATTGAAAAAGCCATTGCTGCTGGCGCAACAACCATTAACATTCCAGATACGGTAGGCTACAATATTCCTCATCAATTTGGTGCTACCATGAAATCTTTGATTGAGCGTATCCCTAATTCAGACAAAGCAATTTTTTCAGCACATTGTCATAATGACTTAGGCCTGGCGGTGGCTAATTCGCTTTCAGCTGTGCTGAATGGCGCCAGACAAGTTGAATGTACGATTAACGGATTGGGTGAACGTGCAGGAAATACCGCTTTAGAAGAGGTGGTTATGGCGGTTCGTACACGCCAAGATGAGTTTGATTGCGATACAAATATTGACGCCACACACATTTTGTCTGCTTCTCGACTTGTTTCTTCAGTAACCGGTTTTATTGTACAACCTAATAAAGCCATTGTTGGTGCTAATGCTTTTGCTCATGAAGCAGGTATTCATCAAGACGGTGTTTTGAAGCATCGTGAAACTTATGAAATTATGCGCGCAGAAGATGTTGGTTGGAATGCTAATCAGCTAGTTTTGGGCAAGCACTCAGGACGTAATGCATTTAAAGCAAGATTGATCGAGCTAGGGGTTGAGTTTGATTCAGAAGAAAGTTTGAATGAAGCCTTTAGACGTTTTAAAGAGTTGGCTGATAAGAAGCATGAAATCTTCGATGAAGATTTACAAGCATTGGTGTCAGAAACCCAAGTGGTTGAAAGCGAGCATATTAAACTGGTTTCACTGAAGGTAACTTGTGAAACGGGTGAGAAAAATCAAGCAACCGTTGTCTTGTCAATTGACGGCAACGAGAAAAGTATGACAGCCGAAACTTCAGGTTCTGTTGATGCCACTTTTAGTGCTATTAATAAACTGCTCGATATGCAGATTAACCTGCAATTATATTCCGTCTCTAATGTCACCCAAGGAACAGATTCATTGGGCGAGGTTAATGTACGCTTAGAGCATAATGGCAAAATTATTAATGGCCAAGGTGCTGATACTGATATTGTTATTGCTAGTGCTAAGGCCTATCTGCATGCGCTTAATAAAGTGCTAGCAGATACCGATAGGGCGCACCCTCAAATCTAGTGACAACACTTAGATCTCGTTATCTCAGTGCCCTGGATATACCTGAGTATTTACACTTTTGTAAAAATACAGAGGATTTAGCCTCTCAGATGACCAAAGTCCAATGCTTAGTGGTTGAAACTGAGTGCGCTGAATCGGTGTGTCAGGCAGGCCTGTCACAAGATTTCTTATATAAGATGCTTTCAGCTATCGGACTAGAAAAGCAAGATATTATATGTATTCAGTCTCCTGCTAGCCAAGTGTCACAAGCGCTTAGCAAGTACAAGGCTCAAGTTGTTTTAGTGATGGATACTCAGGTGTCATTGACGCATGATAATATGTTTGTTATACATCATCCGAGCGATATTTTAAAAAATGAGCAACTCAAGCGTGAAGCTTGGGAAGTGCTAAAAAAAGTCAAAGCATGTCTGCAGTAGATTATAGTTTGGGCGGCTTTAAGCGTCCAAAATTACAAACCCCTAATGGCGAGACAAAATTACTCATGCATTCTTGTTGTGCGCCGTGTGCTGGTGAAATTATGGAAGCTTTAGCAGCCTCTGAAATTGAGACAACCATCTTTTTTTACAATCCTAATATTCATCCTAGAGAAGAGTACGAGCTACGTAAAGAAGAAAACATTCGCTTTGCACAAAAGCTCGGCATGGATTTTATTGATGCGGACTATGATAAAGATCATTGGTTTGATCGAGTTAAAGGTCAAGAAAATGAGCCAGAGCGAGGCGCACGTTGCACAACGTGTTTTGATATGCGTTTTGAGCTAACGGCGCAATATGCTCAAGCGCATGGGTTTGATTTAATTTCATCGACACTGGGTATTTCTCGTTGGAAAGACATGGGTCAAATTAATGGTTGTGGTGCTCGAGCGGCTAATCCTTACCCCGGGATTTCATACTGGGATTTTAACTGGCGTAAGCAGGGCGGTTCATCTAGAATGTTGGAGCTATCAAAGCGTGAAGCATTCTATCAGCAAGAATATTGTGGCTGTGTGTATTCTTTAAGAGACACCAATCGTTGGCGAGAGTCTCGTGGGAGAGAGAAGATTGAGCGCGGGGTTAAATTTTACCAGGCCGCTATGAAAAGCCTAGATAAGTAATCTAGTCTAATAAGTACAGTAATAAAGCTTTTTGAGCATGCAGGCGATTTTCAGCCTCATCCCACACCAAGCTTTGCCCACCATCAATCACCTCGCTAGCTACCTCTTCTCCGCGGTGAGCTGGTAAACAATGCATGAAACTCGCATCAGAGTTGGCATTTTTCATAAGCTTTTGATCAACTTGAAAGTCTTTAAAGGCCAGCTCGCGTTTGGTTTGTTCTGCCTCTTGACCCATAGATGCCCAAACATCTGTAACGACTAAATCAGCCTGATTACAAGCCTCATCCGCTTGATTGAATAATGAGATATGAGCTGTATAGTTATCAATAAATGTCTGATTAGGTTCATAACCTTCGGGGGTGGCGATATTTAGCTTGAAGCCGAACGCTTTAGCTGCTTGCATGTAGGTATGACACATATTATTACCATCACCAATCCAAGCAACTGTTTTGCCTTGGATGGAGCCTTTATGCTCTTGATAAGTCATCATGTCGGCCAACAGCTGACAAGGATGAGACTCATCACTCAGAGCGTTGATAACTGGTACAGAGCCATTGTCTGCAAAGGTGTTAATATCCTCATGAGAGGAGACCCTCATCATGATTGCATCAACCATAGAGCTGATAACAATAGCGGTATCTTTAATAGGCTCTCCACGTCCGAGTTGAATATCTCGATCGGATAAAAATAAAGCATGCCCACCTAGCTGAGTCATGCCTGCTTCAAAAGAGACTCGAGTTCGCGTGGAAGATTTGTCAAAAATCATAGCCAGAGTTTTATTTTTCAGTTGTTGATTAATCTCTCCAGATTTATATTGCTTTTTTAAAGCAATGGCAGTATCGATAATGCCCGTTAAATCTTGGGTTGATAAATCGTCTAAATTAATAAAATGCTTCATTCTTATTCTCCTGCAGCTAAAGTTCGCTGACTAATTCACAAATAATCTCAATCATTTCGTCCGCTTGCTCTTTGTTGATTATGAGTGGCGGTAGTAGTCGAATAGACTGACCAGTAATATTGATTAATAATTTTTTATCCAAGGCTTGTTGTAATAGTTGTGAGCAGTCTTTGCTTAGCTCAATAGCAATCATCAGGCCTTTTGAACGAATCTCGAGAACACTATCAACTGTTTTTAATTTATCTGTAAAGCGAGACACGATGTAATCACTCATAAGCGTTACATTGTGCAAAATATCCTCTTTTTGGATAATATCTAACACTTCTAAAGCTACGCGACAAACCAGCGGATTGCCACCAAAAGTAGAGCCGTGCGTTCCTAGCGTTAACAGTTTAGCCGCCTTGCCTTTGGCCAGACAAGCGCCAATAGGCACGCCATTACCTAAACCTTTGGCAAGGGTTAAAACATCAGGGGTGATTTGATTGTATTGATGCGCAAACATTTTGCCTGTACGGCCAATGCCAGTTTGCACTTCATCTAGAATCAGTAACCAGTTATTTTTTTGACAAATTTCTTGCACCTGATTTAGGTAGTTTTCATCAGGCACAATCACGCCGCTTTCACCTTGAACTGGCTCTAACATAATAGCGGTAATTCGAGAATTATTTTCATGTGCTTGAATAGCTTCAATATCATTAAAGTTAACATGAATAAATTCGCTCACAAGCGGTGCAAATCCTGCTTGAACTTTTGGATTGCCAGTCGCTGACAAAGTAGCCATAGTGCGTCCATGAAAGCTTTGTTTGGCTGTTAGAATGATCGGCTCATCAATCTGATTAGCATGTGCATGCAAGCGCGCAATTTTAATTGCCGCTTCGTTAGCTTCAGCACCTGAATTGCCAAAGAACGCGCCGTCCATATTGGCGAGTTGACATAAAGTTTCAGCCAAGGTCTCTTGATGCTGAATATGGTACCAATTGCTGGTGTGAAGTAATTGCTGTGCTTGTGATTGGATGGCTTTAGAAATCTGAGGATGGGAATGTCCCAGGCCAGTGACACCAACGCCACACAGTGCGTCTAGGTAAGTTGCACCTTTATCATCTGTTAAATAGCACCCGCTACCCTCAACAAAGGTAACAGCAAGTGGTGCATAATTTGACATTAAATAAGACATGATGACTTTTCCTTTAAAAGCAAAAAAGCCCCGTTAGGGGCTTTTGTACCAATCAGGGTTTAAATTATGATTGGTAAGTAATTGCTGGAGCCATTTCATTATCGACTTCAGCTAAATCTTTCTTGTAGCTTTCGTAGAAAGATCCTGCTGGTGGATTGATCCATTCTTCATATGAAAAACCATTTTCAGCTGTATGTGTTTTAAAAGTTTCTTGTAAGGCAATCTTCTTTGCGCTTAATTCATTAGCTTGTTGACTCATTGCATCCATCTTGATCTCCTGAATATTTAAATAGGTAAAAGACAACATTATATACGCAAACGAGCTTTTGTGAGCGCTTTTATTTGTCTAAAAAACTGACAAATAGGCTAACATTAGCAGGAAAGTTATGCCACAATATAGGTGCATTTTATAACCAACAAAGGAGCATGCATGCAATTAAACATTTCTGGCCATCATCTTGATATCACCGATGCGATCAAGCAACACTCTGAAGAGAAACTCGCTAAAATCAAACATCATTTTGATCATGTGATTAATATAAACATGATTTTAGGTATTGATAAAGATACGCAAAAAGCAGAAGCCACCCTCCATGTTAGTGGCGCAGATTTATTTGCAAAGGCGGAGAGTGACGATATGTATGTTTCTATTGACAAAATGGTTAATAAGCTCGATGCTCAAATTAGAAAGCATAAAGAAAAACTCAACAACCATAGGAAAAACTAAAAACCGATACTTGCAGCATAGTGCTTTAAGTGTCACCCATTAGGAAAATAAAATTAATGTCAGAAGTTGAAAATACTTCTTTCGAAGAGTGCCTTCAAAGATTAATGACATCTTTGGAGGCCTCTTTGTATGAAGAAGCCACCTCCCAACTATCCGATTTACACGCGGCTGAAATTGCTCGTCTATTAGAAAGTGTACCGCCAAAAGACCGCATTAAACTTTGGCTAAATATCGATAGTGCTACTCAAGGCGACATTCTAAAAGATCTAAGTGAAGATGTTTTGTCGCAACTGCTTAATGAGATGAGTGTTGACGATATTGTTAAGGCAACTGAAGGCTTAGATATGGACGATTTGGCGGATATTGTGCCTGAATTGCCCGAGTCAGCCCTACATAATTTACTACTCACACTTGATCACAAGCATCGTGACCATTTAAAGCAAGTCTTGTCCTATCCCGAGGATTCAGCTGGCGGGCTGATGAATATTGACATAATCACAGTACGTGACGATGTTAATGTGCGTACAGTTATTCGATATTTGCGCCTATTAAAAGAAATGCCGATTGATACCGATCAGGTGTTTGTAGTGGATAGAACTTATAAATACATTGGTTCTATTCATATTTCTACTTTGCTAACGAATGAAGCTGAGCAAAATATTAAACCTTTAATTAATAAAGAGAATAAACCAATTTTAGCCAGCACGTCTGAGAGCGATGTTGCCAGTTTGTTTGAGCAAAGAGATTTGATCTCAGCACCTGTGGTTGATGATAATAATCAACTGATTGGACGCATTACCATTGATGACGTGGTAGATGTTATTCGTGATGAAGCTGAGCACTCGGTGATGTCAATGGCAGGACTTGACGAAGAAGACGATGTTTTTGCACCTGTGATTGAAAGCACTAAAAGTCGTAGTATTTGGCTCGGCGTTAATTTGATTACGGTATTTGTTGCTGTATTTTTTATTGGACTTTTTGAGGCTACTTTGCAAGAGAAAATTGCCTTGGCTATATTGATGCCGGTGGTAGCATCAATGGGTGGTATTGCGGGTACACAAACCCTTATTTTGGTTACCAGGGGTATTGCCACTGGCAGGGTAACCACTTCCAATTTAAAAGTTTTAATGAATAAAGAAGTAGCCATTGGCTTGCTAAACGGCATACTTTGGTCGGTCGTCATTGGCTTGGCGACTTACCTCTGGTTTGCAGATTTAATCCTGAGCTTGGTGATTGCCGCAGCGATTGTTGTTAATCTTATATTTGCCGCTTTTTCGGGTGCTTTTTTACCTTCCTTGCTGATTAAATTTAAAATTGACCCTGCATTAGCGGGTGGTGTTATCTTAACCACCATTACCGATGTCATTGGTTTTGTTGCGTTCTTGGGTTTAGCGTCTTTGGTTGTCTAAAAATCCAAGTGGATAAAATTGTATAAATATGCCTTTTGTCCTTAAAAAATATCAAGCGATTCAAGGTAGGAAAATCCAACAATTTTTACTTGATGAAGCAGGTTTATCCGCCCCTGTATCACAAAAACTTTTGTCTAAAAAAAGAGTATTTGATGAACATCACAATCCCCTAAAAAACGGACAAATTCTTAATGGTGATTATGTACAGGTCGCTATTTTTGAAGGGCATACTCGAGGCCTTAAACCTATTTTTGAAGTTGAAGATTTTGCCGTTTTTGATAAACCTTCTGGGATTATGGTGCACCCCACACGAAAAGATACTGAATATTGCCTATTAGATGAGATTAGATATCATTTTGGCGAGCAGGCAGATTTGGCTCACCGCATAGATGCGCAAACTTCTGGGCTGGTTTTAGTGGCTAAAAACAAACCCACTAGTACTCGCTTAAAAACACTATTTGAGCAGCGGAAATTTACCAAAGAATATTTAGCAGTGGTTCAAGGAGAGATAGCAAGTGACACAACCATTAACAAACCTATTTCAAAGGCTGATAGCAATATTAGAGTGAAAATGACTTGTGAATTGGAAAGTGGCAAGCACTCAGTCACACATATTCAGCCGATAGCGTTTAATCAGCAGACTAACACCACCTTGGTCAAGGCTATGCCTGTTACTGGTAGGCAGCACCAAATAAGAGTACATTTAGACTCAATAGGCCATCGTATTTTGGGCGATCCTATTTATGGTGTTAGTGAACAAGTTGCGAATGATTATTTGTGCAAGACTTTATCGAGTGAACAAAGAGTGGCATTAACAGGTGCCAAGCGTTTAATGCTGCATGCTAATTATTTGTCGTTTATTGATCAAGACCAAGAATACAGCATCACTTCAAAAATGACAGACAGCGTTTTCTCAAACTATTAAGAACAAGAAAATTTCACAAATTTCATGAATGAGTTGAAAAACCCTTAATTAGGCGCAAAATTGGCGAATTTAGCGAGTTAAATGGCTAAAAAAGCTGTTTAGAATGGAAAACAAGCGGTTTTTAACTCGGTTTTTCGATGAAATGAGTCTTACTTATTTCCAAAATGATGAAAATCAAAAAATTTCACAAATAATGCAAATCAGAAGTCTTTAGTGGAAATATCGTTATTTTCTAACCAAATTCTAAATTTTGATTGAATTTCTTCTAGCGTTTTTTCATCATTAGCCTCAAAACGCAAGACAAGACAAGGTGTAGTGTTAGAAGGGCGAACCAAGCCCCAGCCATTAGGGTAGTCTACTCGAACACCGTCAATAGTGGTAATCTCAGCACCTTTAAAGCTGACATTTTCAGCGAGTTTATCCATGGCTTTAAACTGATCACCTTGCTCGTCAAAATGAATGTTGATTTCAGGCGTGTTGATGCTATCAGGCAAGTCGGCAAAGACCTGCTCACAAGTTTGCTCTGTTTTTGAGAGTATTTCCAGTAGGCGCGCACCGGTATAAAGGGCGTCGTCAAAGCCGTACCAGCGTTCTTTAAAGAAGATGTGTCCACTCATTTCGCCGCCGAGTGCTGCGCCAGTTTCTTTCAGTTTGGCTTTAATAAAGCTGTGTCCTGTGCGCGACATAATAGGCTTACCGCCATGTTCGCTAATATCTTTTGGTAGTAGCGATGAGCACTTGACATCAAACACAATTTTGGCGCCAGGGTTACGATCAAGAATATCTCTTGAATAGAGAATCATTTGGCGATCTGCCCAAATGACATTGCCCTTGTTGTCAATCAGACCGAGTCGATCTCCATCACCATCAAAGGCAAAACCCATATCTGCACCCGTATCAATCACTTCTTTAATAATATCTTCTAGGTTGTGAAGTTTGGACGGGTCGGGATGATGATTGGGAAAATTGCCATCAATTAAACAAAAAAGCTTAGTGACTTTGGCGCCAAGTTGCTCAAATAATTTAGGCGCAATATTGCCGGCAACACCATTGCCGCAATCCACCACAATATTAAGTGGCTTGCTAAGTTTAATGTCAGATTTAACACGATCAATATAGTCGCTTTCAATATCAACCTTGGTTGAAGTGCCATGGCCTGAGCTAAAATCTTGATTTTGAATACGTTGGTAAAGTTCTTGAATGCGATCACCTGAGAGGGTTTCGCCAGCAATCATAATTTTAAAACCGTTATATTCTGGTGGATTATGAGAGCCGGTGATCATTACCCCAGAGGTGGCGGCTTTGGTGTAAGTGGCAAAATATACTAAGGGTGTTGGCACCATGCCGATATCCACCACATGACAACCACTTTGTTTTAATCCTGTCTTTAAGGATTCCATTAAATCTGGGCCACTGAGTCGACCGTCCCGACCAACGACAACGCCGCGCTCACCTTGAGCAATAGACTCACTACCAATCGCAAGGCCAATCAGCTTAACCGCTTCAGGTGTGAGTTCTTGTTTAACAATGCCGCGAATATCGTAAGCTTTAAAGATTGATGGTGAGATGCTCATAAGTTGCTAAAATATCGGTATAAATAGTTTATTTTAATCGCAATGAAAGAAAAATTTGAAGTAATCGAAATTGAAAACCAAACCATGGTGTTAAAAGTAAATCGCTCGGGTGGTTGTCATAGTTGCTCTGCGAATGCTGGATGCGGCACCGGCATACTTGCCAGTACTTTTGGACATGCCACGACTTTTACTAAGCCACTGGAAGCTGGTGTAGTGGTTGGAGATTTTGTCACTATGCAAATTTCTTCTGCAGAATTATTCTATCGGGCGTTTCAATTGTATATATTGCCATTATTAACACTCTTTATTGGTGCTTTAATTGGTGTTAAGTTGTTTCCATTGAATGAATTGTGGCAAATTGGCTTTGGATTGGTTGGTTTTGTAGGCGCTCTTTTATTTACAAAATATTTTCTAAAGTAAAGTTTTAAAGACATCTAATTTTGGGATAATTAATCTATTTTTTAAAAATATCATATTATGAATAATCAAGACATAGACCCGGCTGAAACCCTAGAATGGCTAGAAGCTTTTAGGTCTGTTGCTCGCTTCGAAGGTGAGGATAGAGCTAAATTTATCCTTAATCAGCTCACAGATATGGCGCACCATGAGGGTATGGAATTGCCCACAGGTGTTAATACTGCATATTTAAACAGTATTGCTAAAGACAAAGAAATCGCGACAGATATTAAAGTTGATGTTGAAGCGCGAATTTCAGCTATGGTGCGCTGGAATGCAATGGTGATGGTGGTCAAAGCAAACCAACTACCTTATGAGTTAGGCGGGCATATTGCTTCATTCGCTTCATCTGCTACTTTATACGAAGTAGGTTTTAACCATTTTTATCGTGGACCAGATGCAGATCAAGGAGCAGATTTAATCTTTTTCCAAGGCCATATTTCTCCAGGTATTTATTCGCGTGCTTTTTTAGAAGGGCGTATTACTGAAGATCAAATGTTAAAGTTTCGTCAAGAGTCAGGTGAGGGTGGATTAAGCTCATACCCGCATCCATGGTTAATGCCAGATTTTTGGCAATTTCCGACGGTATCTATGGGTTTAGGGCCAATTATGGCCATCTACCAAGCACGCTTCATGAAGTATCTCCATCATCGTGAAATTAAGCAAACAGACAAGCGTACCGTTTGGGCTTATTTAGGCGACGGTGAAACGGATGAGCCAGAATCACTCGGCGCTATTTCCATGGCGGGACGTGAAAAATTAGATAACCTTATTTTTGTGGTTAACTGTAATCTTCAGCGCCTTGATGGGCCTGTACGTGGCAATGGCAAAATTATTCAAGAATTAGAAGGCATGTTCCGTGGCGCAGGCTGGAATGTGATCAAAGTTGTTTGGGGTGGCAAATGGGATGAGCTATTTGCCAAAGATACCGATGGGCTGCTTAGAAAGCGTATGGAAGAGGTGGTTGATGGTGAGTACCAAGCTTACAAAGCTAAAGATGGTGCTTATGTGCGTGAACATTTCTTCGGTAAATACCCTGAATTATTAGCTATGGTAGAACACATGACCGACGATGAAATTTATCGTCTTGATCGTGGTGGCCATGACCCATTTAAAGTATTCCAAGCTTATCATGCAGCTAAAGCTTGCAGTGACAAACCAACAGTAATTTTGGCCAAAACCGTAAAAGGCTACGGCATGGGTGAGGCTGGCGAAGGTCAAAATACCACACACTCACAGAAAAAATTAGGTCTTAAGCAAGTTGAACGCTTTGCAAAACGCTTTAATGTGCCAGTTACAGAAGAAGATGTTAAAGAATTAAACTTTTATAAGCCGGCAGAAGATAGTGCAGAGATGCAATATATGAAACAGAAGCGCCAGAAATTGGGCGGCTCTTTGCCAGTAAGATCATTTAGTTTAGAAGAAATTAAAGCGCCAGAGTTAAGTGTGTTTGAGGCTTTACTAAAATCTAGTGGTGATCGTGAAATGTCAACCACAATGGCCTTAAACCGCATCATGACGCTTCTGGTTCGTGACAAGCAGCTTGGTCCAAAGATTGTGCCTATTGTGCCAGATGAGGCGCGTACGTTTGGTATGGAAGGTTTGTTCAGACAGCTGGGTATTTACTCAGCATCTGGACAACTTTATCAGCCAGAAGACTCTGATAAAGTCATGTGGTACAAGGAAGATAAAAAAGGCCAAGTGTTGCAAGAAGGTATTAATGAAGCGGGTGCAATCTCTGATTGGATCGCGGCTGCAACCTCATACGCAACACATGATATCACCATGATTCCGTTTTATATCTACTATTCTAAGTTTGGAT
>ERZ1046740.472-NODE-472-length-33559-cov-23.627059_pt1 | contig 33559 bp, 28 predicted proteins | sample MGYA00383093_ERZ1046740 | MGnify/ENA primary metagenome ERZ1046740 (study PRJEB29581, sample SAMEA5548363) | metagenome | biome: marine; feature: coastal; material: water | depth 25 m | study: Short-term variability in the microbial, nano- and picoplankton... | reverse complement strand
ATTCTGCAGTTTTTAGCCCCGATGGCACAAAAATACTTACAGGGTCAGAGGATGGAAGCACTATTATTTGGGGTAGCAGTAGTGGTAAGCAACTCATACAGAAGTTTCAATTTGATGGCGACCCTAACAAGTGGGTAGATCTCCATCCTTTGGGACTTTTTGATGCTTCGCCTGAAGCCATGGATATGATGTATTGGACAAAAGGGTTAGAAATAATTGAATTTTCTCAGCTCAAAGACCGCTATTGGTTGCCCGGATTATGGAAAAAAGTGATATCAGGCAAACCCCTCCCAGATGTAAAGGATATGCAAAACATTAAACTTTATCCTGAGATAAAGGTTAAAGAAATGCAAAACGGTAAAATCCCAATTGAGCTGACCAAAAGAGAGGGCGGATATGGAGCAGTAAGAATTTTGCTCAACGGCAAAGAGATTAGCCAAGATGCGCGAGGTGCAAAATTTGATTCGAGTAAAACCCAACAGACACTTTATGTAGATATCAGTAATCATCCATTTCTAAAAGATGGAAAAAATAAGATTACCGCTATTGCGGCCTCGGAAAACGGAATCACTAGCCGTGGAGCACAAGTTGTAATTTTGATTACTAAAAAAGAAGAGAAGAAACCTCAGTTTTTCGCGGTGGTTGTTGGAGTAGGAGAATACGCCAATGAGAACATGAATCTCAGGTATTCGGTGGCGGATGCCGAGGCTATTTCAACAGCTTTAAAGCTTGGGGCCGAGGGTTTATTTCCTCAACGAAATTATATATACACCCTTACTACTCAAGACAACATGCGACCTACAAAAGAAAATATTCGCAGTGTTTTTAAAGAAATCAGCACAAAAGCTAGTAGTGAAGACGTTATTTTGTTGTACTTGGCAGGACACGGAATGACATCAGGTGGAGATGACAGCGACTTTTATTTTTTAACTGCAGATGCTATGTCTACGAATAAGGATGCGTACCAAGACGAGGAAATTCGAAATGCAAGTGCTATTTCAACCAATGAATGGGTGAAATGGATAAAGGAAATACCGGCACTCAAGCAGGTAATGATCATTGATGCATGTGGTTCCGGTAAGGCGGTGGACAATCTGATCACTATGCGAGATGTGGAGCCTTCACAAATCAAGGCCATTGACAGGATGAAAGACCGTACAGGAATGTTCATTATTTCGGGTTGTGCTGCAGATGCCGAGAGCTATGAGGCAACCCAATACGGCCAGGGCTTATTGACCTATTCTGTTTTACAAGGAATGAAAGGTGCTGCTCTCAAAGAGAATAAATACATTGATGTGGAAACCATTATGAATTTTGCCCGAGAAAGTGTTCCAAAACTTGCTGCTGGTATTGGAGGTATTCAGATCCCTCAACTCCTTAAACCTAAGAGCGGTTCGATTGATATTGGTATACTTGACAAGGACGATATGGCTGCTATTCCATTGGCCAATCTCAAAACGGTATATGTGAGATCTAGTTTTGTCGATTCCGAGGAGTTTGAAGATGTATTGAACTTGTCGGAGCTACTCGATGATAAACTAATCCAAATTTCTTCACGTGGAGATAAGGCCGAGTATGTATTTTTTGATATCCGAAAATTTCCAATGGCCTGCAAGCTCTCAGGGGGTTACCAAAATCAAAACGGAAAGATCACCTTATCCTTAAAAATCCGCTGTGGCGAAATACTCAAAGAGCATCAGCTTGAAGCAAAAACAGTGGAAGAGCTGATTGAGAAAATAGTTGCCCTATTGGACTCTTAATTGTTACCTATTTGTGGTTCCGTCAGGTGAATTAAGAGCATATACAAAAAGAAGGAGAGCAAGGCAACCACTGGATTATAGTAAACTACGTAGACTGGAAAATTACTGGTCATAAGGATCAAAACTGTGGCCATGATTTCGCCAGAAAAAGGAATTTAGGTACAAAAACGCCGTTTAATTCCTTTGAGGTAAGCTATTTTATTGGATGATAAGAATAGCAATCATACGATCGTAAGAAACTTATTAAGTAGGCCGTATTGGTCTAAATTTTTAGACTAAAAGTTCGATAATCGTCTGCTTCTCGCTCCAATACATTGGTTTTTTGTTGCATTCATTCAATGAAGATGGAAAAGGTTATTAAGCACTCTCAGTATTTACAGGGTTTAATGAGGAGAAATTAATTGATTTATCAATTTATCATCGTTGTTCGATAAATAGGGTTTAACTGATTCGTGCTATCAGAGCGGAATAGTGACTTCAACTCAAAATATAAAAAGCGGAACATTTATATGTTCCGCTTTTTTTGAAGTTAAATTTTAATAACCTATTATTTTAAGAAAATTTGTCTTTTAACTGAATTAAAATCATTGACAGTTAAAACATATTTTCCAGAGGGATGATTTTCAACATTTAATGTTTGCTTTCCTGCCGATAAAACTTCTTGATAAACGATTTTACCTTGTAAATCAAAAATAGAAACTTCACTTTTAGATTTAAGGTTTATTGTTAATTTGTGTTTTGCTGGATTGGGGTAAAAGTCAATTGCTGTTTGATTTATTTTATCTACAGATAAAAGCTTTTCCTCATTCAAGAAAGCGGATCGCTCGAATTGAAGGTCATCATCTAAATAAAATTTCTCCATCGCCGCAACTGGTAGTGGAATTCCTTCTACCCACCAATATTTTCCATATTCAGTAATTGTTGCTTTCAATATAAAAACTTCTCCTTCCATGGTTTTTGTAGTCTCGACTAACATTGCATTTTCATATTTTTTACCATTTGGTAAAATTAGTGTAGAAACTCCAAGGACTTTACTTGTACAATTATCTTTAACATCACCTGATGCTCCGTTAAATTTAAAATCAGATTCTATTTCGTCCGCAAACTGAGAGGTACTGTTTAAAGGAAATTTCATCCAAAGAACAGCATCTGAATAACTAGACTCAGTATTGTCAGTTATTCGACCATGATTATGTACTTCATTGCCTTGGTATGAATAAAAGAACTCACCATTTTGTGAGCTAACAAAATGAGTTGCTTTTGGATAGTCTGACTGAGATGAAGAATGACTAATAGGTAAAAGTTTTATTTCGTAATTAGAAGTTGTTTTTACAGATGAAAAGTCCCATGGACCCTCACTACGGAATGATGTAGGTTCAGAATTGTTTTCAATTTGATCGAACATGTAGCTTGCTCCATTTTCAGGAACAGTTGGCATGTTGATGGTTTGACCAATAAGTGAAAAACTTATAATTTGAATCAATGTAAAAATTGTATAACGCATGCCGCTAAAATACAAAATTAATTTTATTTGTTAGAAATTTTAGTAGATGTACGAATTAACGATACTTCTTTAAAGACCAAGCCATAACTCCACCCAAAGCTGCCCCCATAACAGCAGATAATGCCGCATCTAACCCAATATAATCATATGAAATTATATTGGTGACAGATAACATTTGAAGGTCAATAATCAACCATAAAGCAACACTATATATGAGACCAAAAACAGCACCATCTTTAAGATTATTAATATTTAATTTATCTAAAAGAATGATAAGTGCAATTAGTTGAATCAGTCCAACAATAAAACCAGAAATGAAATCAGGAGTTTCTCTAACTGCATCAGGAAAGGCTTCGTGCCAACTCGCCATTTCTGGTAAGAAAATTAATGTCCCGAAAATGCCGCCAAGTATGAGAAAGAGAACAAGTCCAATAATAAATGTGTAAATAAATTTCTTCATACTGTAAATATAGGAAAAAGTGACTTGGGTTTGTAATAGACTATGAAAATACTATGGACTTTCTGAACCTAAAAAATTTAATATGCATTAAAGAAACAGAATTATAATTGAGGATAAACAAGATTTAATGGGAAGGAAGCTGCTTGTAAAAACACTCTACCCAAAAGGAATAGTAGTGGATCGAGAAAAAATACTTTATCGAACCCAAAATCAAAATTTATTTATTGAGTACATCCAAGATATGACGGGGTATAACGGACAAACAAAAAAATGGAATAGTGAACTAAAATTCAACTATTCCGCTCTGGTAGACATAAATAACAAATCATCCAAATATGAAATAGCATTAAATTGCAAAACACTCAATATTGATAAAACCTCCAAGCCTAACTTAAACCTAAACGTTTATTCAGTTCCAGCCACTAGTGAAATTAATGTTTAATTTAATTCTTCAAAAAAGACTGATTATAAAATCTATAATGTCTTTTGACAACAATCACCAACTAAATTCTTTCGTTTGTGAATGTTTGCTTCCACCAACGGTGAGAACTTAAATACCCATCTTTGAATGGTAGAATGGTCTACTTTAACTCCTCGAATTTCCAATAGCTCTTCAATATCTCGATAACTCAAAGTGAATCTCAACTTCAAATAGACAGCTTGAAGAATTATTGCTTTTGGATATCGATGATGCTTATACATTTCCTGAAACGAATTTACTTAAATTTGAATTCGTAAAGATTAATGCGACAGAACCTATACACAGTGTAGTATTGCAAAAAGATAATTTGAAAATTCTGATTTTACTCTACCGAGGTTTTAGTATTTTTGTTCCATTTCTATTCTAAATATGCTTCGTTTCAAAACGGTTCTACTTATTGGTTTATTGGTTTTATTATACCAAAATATTTTAGCACAGTCTTTTTCTGAGGTCGCCAATACACCCATAATTCCAGTCATTGGCAGCAATCACCAGTGGGGTGACTACGATAATGATGGAGATTTGGATTTACTCATTTCTGGCAAGACTACAAAAACTAGCGGACTAACAGTTTTATATGAAAACTTAGGAAATGACTCTTTTCAAATAGACAGTAGCATATACTTTTTAGAAAGTAGAAGAGTATATTGGGCCGATTTTAACAATGACGGATGGCTAGATATTCTAATGTCATCTGGAGGGAATTCCAAACTGTTCCGTAACAATCAAGGAGGTGGTTTTAGCGATGCAAGCGACTTTACAATAAACTGCGACTATGCTAAGTGTGGAGATTACAACAATGATGGTTTAATAGATATTGCAACATCAAACTATGCATCGGGTAGTTTTAGAATAATAATTTATAGAAATGCAGGTTCCTACTCCTTTGCCAAACAAGACAGTATTGAAATTCTGGGAGGAGGTAATGGCAGTATTGATTGGGGAGATTACAACAATGACAGTTATCCAGACCTAATCGTTTGCGGAAGGCAAAATGGAACTCGAGGCAGGTCCTACATTTATAAAAATGTAAAAGGTCGTGATTTTGTTAAAGTTGATTATGACCTACCTAAAACTGTTGAAAGCGATTCCAAATGGTTTGATGCCAATGGTGATGGGAAACTAGATTTATTTCTATTTGGACGAGAACCTTTTAATAGTCTTCGAGGCAAAATTTACAAAAACAATGGAAATGATAATTTCACCTTAGTGCAATCCAACATGGGGTTGACGATTTGTAAAACCTCAATTGGTGATTTTAACAATGATGGAGATCCAGATATTATAATGCAAGGCTCTACCACTTCAATGAGCGGCCACTCGGGTTCTCATACTCCACTTACGCGTTTCATTAAGGGAATTCAAGGGCCTGGTTCGGTATATTTTGTTAACCAAGCTCACACATTCCCAAATGTCTATTCAGGAGACCTTGATTTGGGTGATTATGATAATGATGGTGATCTTGATTTTATTTTAACAGGCAGCAGCACCACATATGGAAATCCCGCAACGAACCCCACGCCTCAAGGAAAGCTATATAAAAACACGGATACTATTCAAAACAATCCACCTTCAACTCCTGGCGGTCTTAGCGTAGTTTCTTCTAATGGTAATACTACTTTAAAATGGAATGCCTCTACCGATGACCACGCAACAAGTGCATCTTTAAGCTACAATATTATTTTGGGGACTTCATCCAACCCAACTTCAATTTATGCAAGCAACTCTACCACAAATGGTACCAGAAAAATTGTGCAAATTGGGAATGCCGGTTTAGACACCACAATGGAAATAAACATGGCACACCTTTCCTTCGGCACAACCTATTATGCCAAAGTCCAGGCCATAGATTATTCATACAAAGGGTCAGCGTTTTCTAGTAGTGTTGTTGTTCCGGTGCGTATACATGCTGACTTAAATGATACTTTAACCATGGTTTGTGGAGAGAATAACTCTTTACCACTCCACGTTGCCAACCTTGATACCAATATTACATATTCTTGGACTCCTTCTACCAACTTATCCAGCACTACAGAAGCTAACCCTATTTGTAGTACAATTCAATCGAGGTATTATTATGTTACCTGCACAGCGTCTAATGGTCAAACTTATACTGATTCGATTTACGTTAATGTAGATGTGTTTAACCTTCAAATATCCAATGACACTACTTTAGTTTGTGGCAATTCCATGCAATTATTGGCTACATCAGACTATGTAGGTGGTGATGATAACCTTACATGGAAATGGTCCCCAGCAGCTGGCCTTTCTAATTCAAACATAAAAAATCCCTCATTAACACCTTATCAGTCAAACAACTACATTGTAACTGCCACCGCTGCCAATGGTTGCTTAATGCAAGACACACTAGCAATTACAATGGAACCTCTTGAGGTTGAAGCACCAGACCAAACAAAAATGTGTGAGCAAGATAGATGGGTTCAAGCCTCTCATAACTCAAAATCTCCATCATTGAAATACAGTTGGTCACCTACTGACTCCTTAAAAAATAGTTTTCAGTTAAACACTCTAACCAATGCAATTGAAGATATGGTGTATGTGATTACTGTAACAGATAGTACTTGTATTGCAAAAGACACTATGGAGCTCACGGTTATTCCTCCTGATTACAGTTTGGATTTTAGCTCAAGTGAAGTTCTTTTTACAAGCCCTCCTTTTGCACTTCAAATAACCAATCTTACTCCTAATCGTGAACTTTATGATTTTGAGTGGAATATGGATGATAGCACTATTCTAAATAACAACAACGAAAAGTTCTTCTATCAATATAAGTACAATGGAACATATAGTCCAAAACTCACCGCAACTCATAAGGTGAATAAATGCATAGACACAATTGCCAAAGTGGATTATATCTATTGCACGGGTGGTGAACATAGTGCGTCTGTCAATTCATCTTTAGACCTCAACCTTTATACTATTTCTCCAAATCCAACCAGTGGAGCACTTCATATCAAAGCTATTTCAAAATTATTAGGAACAAAGTATGTGGTTTATACTAGTAATGGAAGAGATGTATTATCCGGTAAATTAGAAGGAACTGACACTAGATTAGACCTTCATAACTTAGCAGAAGGGATATACCTTATAAGTATAGGAGATGATGTGAAGCAAATAATTAGAGTGATTAAGGAGTAAGTTAGCTTTCCCAAAAGTTGATTGGAGATAGTAAAAAAGTAATTAAACCTTTTTTATTCATTCTTTCTTTTCAATGAAATTCCACTAATTAGAAAAGTAGCATACATAATAATTAGGAAAAATTTAAACCACGTTGGATTACCATAAATATCTGTAAACTCTATAACAAGGTATCCAAAAAAGGAAAGTACCGAAATAAGTAAATAACTGTTTGATTTTTTCATTGATTGTAATTTTTATGCCCTTCAAACAGATCGGCTAAATATTCGGCATTATTTTAGAACATTATTTCTCAAAAATAATTAATACGGATGAAAAATCTTTCATTTAAAGAAACAGCGTGTTCGCTATAACAAACACGCTGTTTTACCCATCAAAATGGTTTTTTGTAGGAGTAACTACCTACTCCACTTCCATTTCAAAAGTCACCTCCACATCTGTGTCTCCTAATGCACAATCTCCCGTTTTTATGTCGGGTTGATGCTTTAGAGAAAGCATAAATGTACCTGTACCAACATCAGTGGTAGTTACTTGGGCTTTAAGTCCTAACGCAAGCTTGTTACCATCCTCATCTGTAATGTTTACAGAAGTACCAGCAGATGTTGTATAGCAAACTAAATGATCATTGGCTTCTTCAGCAATTTCAACAGTAATGTCCTCCGGGGTATCGCCACTTTCATCTAGAAAACGGACATTTAGTGCATAAACGCTATTACTAGCTAATCTAATCGTGTCAAAATCAGTAGGAGCACTTCCGCCTTCTCCATCAGCATCTTTAAAAACGAAAGTTCTTACATCGCTAGAGTTGTCTTCATTAGTAAAGTTTAACTCAACGGAGGTAATTAATTCCTCTTCATTAGGGTTTGGTGGATTCTCAACATCTCCACAAGACTGAAAAGTAAATTGAGCGAAGGCAACTAGTGCCATTAAAAATAAGTTGTTTTTCATGATTGTATTTATTTAAATTTATAATTAATTGTTATATATGTGTTTATCCCAATATCATCGGCAAAGTACCGGTATCGGTTCATGTAGTCTCGGTAAGTAGTGTTCAATAGGTTTCTTACCCCAAAATTAAAATGGAGCGGACCTTCCATTATCTGTCCTCCAAATTCTAAATTAAGCAAAAAATATGCTTCTGGGGTATCAGCAAAATCCTCGTTGGGTTCTACATTTTTTTGTTTGGCAGTATACCTTCCGTTCAGCCATAAATGTCCGTTGTGGACATTTAGCATTTTGGCAAAAGTGTATTTAATCCGTGCGTTAAACTGCTGTGCCGGAATGCCATAGATATATGTTTTGTTTTTGACATCTTTAACCAAGATCAAAGACGTTTTCCCAATAGCTGTTAGTTGATCAGAAAGCCTGTACCTTAAATCAAAATCAGTACCGGTATAAGTTGCATTGGTTTGAACGTAATTAAAGACGGGAAACGCACCTCTTATGGTTAATTGAGTCTCTCCGCTAGGCTTAAGGTAGATATAATCATTAAAGTAATAAAAGTATGGTTCCAGCTGTATTCTTACTCTGTTGTGGTTATAGAAAACAGCAGTGTTTGCAGAATAAGACCGTTCTTGTTTTAAGTCTATGTCTCCAAACTCCAAAGCTGCCGATCCATGATGAAGACCGTTACTAAACAACTCATTAATGCCAGGATTACGGTATCTTGTAGCCAATGAGACATGTATTTTAACATCTTCAGACACCGCTCTCCAGCCACTTACGTTTGCAGACAAGCCTTGGAAATACAATTGGTTGTTTACTAAAGCCTTGTTTTCATAAAGAAATGCATCGGTTAATTGCCAATCGTATCTAATACCTCCTTCTACTAAATGTTTTTCTTTTTCCACAGTAGCAACAGCAAATGCACCAGATTTATACCTAAAATAATTTGGGATGAAATATCTGCCATTGCCAACATTAGATTGGTACTCTCCCGATAAACCATAATGCCACCTAAAATCGTGTAAGTGCTTATCTACTATAACATTTAATTGTTGGGTCCATAGATTAAGATCTAATGCAGAATTTGATCCTCCGTTGTGGCTATCAAACTCTTGTCTGTGATTGTTTTGAATGGTATAACTACTGCTAATTTTACCAAAAGTTTTGTGGTCTGTAGACCACTTTATTTTGCTGCTGTAATGCCGAATAAACTGCGATGGTGAGCCAACAGTAAAAGTAAACGGATTAACCCTTAGCGGAGTATCACTTGCAAGAGCCCTATTTAAATCGGTTAGATTACCAATATGTGAAGTAGAGAGAATGCCCAATTGTTGAACAAATCCAGTAGCACTAAAAGAAATTTGACTGTTTTCTGTATCAAAAAGAGAATAATAAGATCCGCTTAATTGACCAAAGCCTGAATTACTTAACACATACCCTGGTGCCTTTGCATCTCCATTTCTTTTTGCATTAATAATTAACCGTTGAGACCAAGATTTTATAGCATTATAGTTTTCTAGTTTTACTCCAATTTGCCCGCCTCTTGGATTGGTTTCTCCCTTGGCCATTAACACAACCTTAGTGTAACTGGTATCATCAAAAGGAGCAGGAAGAAGACGAATAATACCACCCATAGCATCTCCTCCAAAACTTAGCGTATAGGCTCCCTTAATAACTTCAATGGTTCCTGCACTTAGTGGATCAATCTCTGGAGCATGTTCAATGCCCCATTGTTGACCTTCTTGCTTACTATCGTCGTTAATTACAGAAATCCGATTACTGTGCATTCCATTAATAACGGGTTTAGCAATGGATGCTCCTGTTTTTAAAAAATTAACGCCATTGCTCTCTTGTAAGGCATCGCTCAAGGTAATTGCCGCAATTTTCTCTAGTTTGGAATGGTTTATTCTCTGGATAAGATGTGTTCCTGGTTCACTGTTATTGCGGTGTCCATAGGATATAACCTCATCAAAAGTGTGTAAATGGTGTGGTAGAAAAAAGGCTATTGTAGTATCTCTTTCTAACGAGAGTTGATACCGCCTATTTTCACAACCAATGTGCGTTATAGTTAATAAATGCAAGCCCTTAGTGAGGTTTGCAATTGAAAAACCACCTTGCTCATTGGTTAATATTTGGCTGTTTTTAATGCTAACTAAAGCCAGACTCAGTGGTTCTTGCGTTATGCTATCTAAAACAACACCTGAAATGGTGATTTGAGAATACGTAAAAGTACTACTGCCAATAAGCAGAAGTACAGCGAATATTTTTCGCATTTTTTTTTAAAATTTTAAATGAAACTAGAGGAAAGTATTTTAGATGCTAAACTACAGGAGGTCCTCTTTGGCAAACAGTAATAAATCGATTGTTTGATATATTTCTAATCGACTCAACAAACAAACTACTTGTATAATCTGGAACTGTATTAAGGGATACGATTTGAGAAGATTTCCCATCATCAGAAAACAAATAGTTAAGATTACCTTGATCGTGATTTTCAACTTCGCATATGTGCTCATATGTCTCAGAACAAGTGTCTCCTTGATCAAAGCACCACTCTATTAAGATAGAGGCTTTGGTCAAAGAAAAAATGCACAACAATAATATGCTAGTTGCTTGTCTCACGATTGGCAAATGTATTATTAAATATAATTAATCTCCAAGATTCCAGTATTGTTTTATAAAATCGATAAGAAAGAAAGAGTCCGCTTATATTCTTATATCTTTAATGATTACAACCAAGTAAACCGTTTTTAAGAGAAGAATATTTTTTATAATTTGCTTCGAAATATTTTACAAATTTGACGCTACTCTGTCAATCTACTTTGTGGGAATATAGATTCTTATCATAATAAATTAGCTTTAGAACCAGAAATAAAGCCATATTTCGAAAGACTTTTAGTGAAGGTTGATCCTATAAATTCTAATAAAATTCTTTGGTAAATAACTCAAGGGCTAACTTCAATAAATGAAGAAGATCTTTTATTTTTATAACTGTTCTATTACCTTTACACTGCATGAAAGTCCTATGAAAACATCAAAGCAAATATGACCTTACATGATGACTCTTACTAGAAATGCCCAAACTGCACTAGCCACTTTGTAAAGACCAACATTGCCAATGGATCTCTGGTTGGAAACTCTGTTTATTCTGACTGTTACTGCAACACTCCATTATTGCCTCGCAACAATATTTTAGAGCTGTGCAAACTCTGTTACACTTTTAACTGGGCGGCTGACCTTGAAGAAATAAAAAAGCTCAAGAACAGTGTTTAAATGCTCCCAAAGAAATGCAGATTGTTGTTAATCAAATGCAACAGCATATTGCAGAAAAAAATCCATTTGTATTTGAATTAAAAATTTAGAGTACTGTCAATGTCTCCTGATAAGTGATGGTGATTTCAAATAAACTACTTACAAGCCAGCTGCTATTATTCAAGTCATCAAAACTTGAAACTATGTTGCTACCTCGTTAATTACCACGATTGAGAATCGACCCAACCCGTATTAAGAAGCCACTAATAAGTTTCCTATAACTCTATAACGCAGAACAGAACCAGTTTTAATTTTTCTAACCGCCTCATCTAACACCTCACTTTAAGGTTAAAATTGATGACTTTACAAAGGTCCTGTATACTTTCTGTTCTTCATTTTTTTTATAAAACATTTAATGCCTTTGGTGCCCATATACATAACCCTAATATCTTTGTTGCATATCTATTAAATATATGAGTAAACTTCAGCATCCACATATTAAATGTAAAAAAGTAGCTGTTGCTTTGCTTGGATATAATAGCTTAAATTACATCAAAAAATTTATCCCTTCTATACTAAAAACAACTTATACTGATTACACTTTAGTATATATAGACAATGCTTCTACCGATAATTCGGTAGCTTATGTAAAAGAGCATTTCCCAAGTGCAGAGATATTTCAAATTTCTAAAAATCAAGGTTTTACAGGGGGCTATACTCAATCTTTGCCTTACATAGATGCCAAATATTATGTACTTTTAAATTCTGATGTAGAGGTTACTCCAAATTGGCTAGATCCAATTATTGAAGATATGGAAAAAGATGAAACCATTGGAGCTGCTCAACCAAAGTTATTACACGAACCGCAAAAAGAATTGTTTGATTATGCTGGTGCAAGCGGTGGTTTTATGGATAAGTATGGATTTATGTTTTGCCGAGGGCGAATATTTGATACCATAGAAAAAGATTTAAACCAATATAATGATCCAATGGAAATTTTTTGGGCGTCTGGAGCTTGTATGATTGTACGTTCAAAACTATACCGTCAACTGGGCGGTTTAGACAATCATTTCTATGCCCATATGGAAGAAATAGACCTGTGTTGGAGAATTAAAAATGCAGGTTATAAAATTTTGGTTTATCCGGCATCAACGGTTTACCACGTTGGTGGCAGCATTATTACGTATGGCAGCTATACCAAGCTTTATCATAACTTTAGAAACAACTTGGTTATGATGCTTAAAAATTTACCAAAAGAAAAACTGCTTGGCACATTGTTTATACGTATGGTATTTGATGGTGTTGCAGCTGCCAGAGCATTGATTACGTTTAGGTTTATAGAGTTTAGAGCAATCTTTATGGCTCATTTTCATTTTTACACCCAAATGAAGCGGTGGAAAAGCAGAAGAAACGAAGCCTTGAAACATTATGTTAGGGAGTCTAGAACGGGCATATATTGCCGAAGCATTGTTTGGGATTACTTTGCACGTAATCTTAAAAAATTTGATCAGCTAAAATTTTAACCAAATTAACAGAAAATAAATATTAAAATGAAAGTAGTACTGTTTGCCGGAGGAAAAGGAACAAGAATTTCTGAGGAGTCGCATTTACGGCCAAAACCAATGATTGAAATTGGGGGAAAACCTATTCTTTGGCACATTATGAAAACGTATTCGCATTACGGCATAAACGAATTTGTAATTTGCTTGGGATATAAAGGCACCTATATAAAAGATTACTTTATAAACTACTTTATGTACAATGCAGATTGTACCATAGATTTATCTAACAACAATGTAGAAGTACATAATGGCAAAGCCGAAAACTTTATAATAACCTTAGTAGATACAGGGTTAGAAACACTAACAGCAGGCAGATTAAAACGAGTTAGAAAATACGTTGAGAACGAAGATTTTATGCTTACATACGGCGATGGTGTTGCAGATATTAATGTTGCCGAATTGCTAAAGTTTCATAAAGAAAATAATAAAATTTGTACTATGACTGCCATCCAACAAAGAAGCAGGTTTGGGGTGATAAATATGGGTGAAAACAATGTTATAAATGGTTTTACAGAAAAACCCCAAGATGATGGCCAATGGATAAACGGAGGTTTCTTTGTTTTAAAACCAGAGATTTTTAAATACCTCGACGAAAACTCTGACCAAATGATGTGGGAAGAAAAACCGCTGGGAAGTCTTGCAAATGACAGAGAAATTGTAGCATACAGACACCAAGGTTTTTGGAAGTGCATGGATACCTTGCGTGATAAAAACGATTTAGAAGAAATGTGGAACAATAACCCAGCTTGGAAGGTTTGGGAATGATGATTTAAGAATAAAGAAGTTTGTAGAAAAGATAACAACAATGAAAGTATTAGTAACAGGGCATAATGGCTATATAGGGCCTCACTTGGTTAAGTTATTGCACGATGCTGGACATACCGTAACAGGGGTAGATTTAAACCTTTTTGAAGACTGTGCGTGGGATACATTGCCAAAACCAGATATTGAGTTAATAAAAGACTTTAGAAACCTTTCGTTTGAAGAACTATCTGGACACGATTGTGTAATGCACCTAGCCGCTATTTCTAACGATCCAATGGGTGATTTAATTGAAGATCTAACCTATGCAAATAACCGTGCAGGTTCTATAAACCTTGCTCGCAAAGCTAAAGAGGCTGGGGTTAAGCGATTCTTGTTTTCTGGTAGTTGTTCTGTATATGGCAAAGGAGAAACTTTAGACTTAAACGAAAGTGCTAACCTTCATCCTATTACGGCATACGCTCATTCAAAAATTGATACAGAAATTGAAGTTAGTAAAATGGCTGATGATAATTTTTCGCCTGCATTTTTAAGAAACTCTACGGCATACGGATATTCACCTAACTTAAGAATAGACCTGGTGGTAAATAATCTATTGGGTTGTGCTCTGGCCAATGGCAACATACAAATTAAAAGCGATGGTTCGCCTTGGAGACCATTGGTTCATTGTAAAGATATAGCTAGAGCATTTGTTGCATTTGCAGAAGCACCTAAAGAAAGCATCCATAATATGGCAATTAATATTGGAGGGAATAAAGAAAACTACCAAGTACGCCAAGTAGCGGATTATGTGCAAACATTATTACCCGATGCTAACATTGTGTACACTGGCGAGGTTGGAGAAGATCCAAGAAATTACAGGGTTAATTTTGATTTATTGGGCAAGCAATTACCTGATTTTAAATTGGAGTATACCCTAGAAAAAGGAATGCAAGAATTGTATGCTAATTATCAAGAGCACAATTTTTCTAAAGAGGATTTTGATGGCAATCAGTTTGTAAGGCTTAGAACCTTAAAAGACAGACTAAACAGATTTGAAGAAGTAAAATAATATGAAATTTACAGAGACTAAGCTTAAAGGTGCTTTTATAATAGAATTAGAACCATTTAACGATTTAAGAGGTTCGTTTGCTCGTACTTTTTGTGCTAATGAATTTAAAGAGCACGGATTAAATACCCATATGGTACAAAGCAATTTATCCGTTTCTCACCCAAAACATACTTTAAGAGGTATGCATTTTCAGGTGCAAGGTGCAGAAGAAGCAAAACTTATGCGTTGCCAAAAAGGATCTATTTTAGATACCATTATAGATATACGTAAAGATTCTGACACGTATTGCCAATATGTACAGTTAGAACTAACAGATAAAAACAATACAATGCTTTACGTTCCTGAAGGGTTTGCACACGGGTTTTTAACGTTGGAAGAAGATTGCGAAGTTTTCTATCAGGTATCTGAGTTTTACCAACCGGGCAAAGAGTCTGGTATTAGATGGAACGATCCTCTTTTTGGAGTTGTATGGCCAACCAACAACCCAGTTATTTCAGAAAAAGACGCAGCACACCCAAATTATATCAAATAATACTTCCATCTCTATTAATTTAAAAACCAAAGAATGAAATTTTTTGTAGTAGGAGCATCTGGCTTAGTAGGCAGCAATTTTGTTAATCACCTAAAAGAACAAGGCCACGATGCAGTAGGCACACATCTTACACTCGAAACTCCAGATACTGTATTTTTTGATGCAGTAGACATAAATAATCCAAAAAACTATGATTTAAGTGTGTTTAAGCCCGATGTAATTGTGCATTGTGCCGCTTTAGCAAACGTAGATTATTGCGAAAAAAACGTAGAAGAGAGTTACCAAAAAACCGTACAGTCTGCTATTAACTTGGTAGAAATTTGCAAAAATCATAACATAACTATGGTTTATACTTCTACCGATTATGTTTTTGATGGAAAAGAAGGACCATATGTGGAAACAGATACTGTAAATCCTTTGAGTGTTTATGGCCAGCATAAACTAAAGGTAGAGGAGGTTATACAGAAAGAGCTACCAAACAGTGGTATTATCTTAAGAATTTGTGGTGTTTATGGAGACGAAATACGCGGTAAGAATTTCATTATTAGAATTATTAATGATGTAAATAACAATCGCGAGTGGGAAATGAGATTACCTAAAGACCAATATGCAACCCCTGTTTGGGCAATGGATGTTGCACGTGCAGGTACTTTACTTGCCAGTGATAACAAATTCGGCATTTACCACATAGGCAGTACCGATTTTATGAACAGGGTTCAGTTAGCAGATAAGGTATTGAGCTATTTACCTACACATAAATGTACCGTAACTGGAGCAATAACAAAAGATCTTGGACAGGTTGCAGACCGCCCGTTAATGAGCGGTAACTTATCTACCAAGTTTTTGGCAGAATATCCCGACTATAAATTCTCTAACGTGGATGACTATATGAGAAGTAAAGGGTTATAGAATTTAACAAAGGTTTTTCTCATTCCCGATTTAATTAAACAGGGACCAATACTTCATTCAACGTTAAATCGTGTTGCTCAGTTGGGATCTTTTCTACATGTTGAAAAGGGTAGTAAACTCCAATTGTATTTGCGTTAGCGTTATTTGATAAGAAAACATCGTAATAACCTCCACCATAGCCCAGCCTATTTTTATTGGCATCAAAGGCAAGTCCGGGTACAATTATTAAATCATAATCGCCTTTAAACTCATTATCACCGCCAGGGTACTGTGTACCAAAAACTCCCTGCTCTAATTTATCCAAGCTTGCTAAAACTAGATGCTTTAACTTTCTTTTTTTCAATGTTTTTGGAGTAACTACAGTAACACCCCTTTTTAGCAGATTTTCTATTAATGGGTAAATGTTTATTTCTGTATTCATAGGCAAATAGCAGTGCACTGTTTTGTACTTACTCGCTTCTATTAAGTTTTGTAATGCATTACAAACCCAACAATCATATTCAGTTTTTGTATCCTGAAATAGCTCCGCCCTTTTAAGCAACATTTGTTGCCTCAGTATCTTCTTTTGTTCCCCTATATCCATCAAACTTTTTTGCATTTATTTAAATCGGACTTTTTTGTCCGATTTATAATTCTACCTTTTATATTTGCAGTGAACAAACATAAAAATTGTTTTTTAAATCATTAAGAACATATAACCACGGTCATTTTAACAAGACCACAAAAAATTAATAACTTTAATAAAATGAATTATTCAAAAGAAAACATTGTAGGAGAAATAGTTGCTAGAGACTACCGCACCGCTACCGTTTTTAAAGCTCATAAAATTGACTTTTGCTGCAAAGGAAATCGCACAATTGGCGAGGTTTGTGAAAAGAGTAATCACGATGTAGAAAACATCCTTAATGAGTTAAATGGTATATCTCAGGACACATCAGATAACATCAACGATTTTCAATCTTGGGATATGGATTTATTGGCCGATTACATTGAGAAAAAACACCATAGATACGTTGAGAAAAAAATTCCGGAGCTAAAAACATATTTAAATAAAGTAGCCAGAGTACATGGAGAACGTCACCCAGAATTAGTAGAAATTGACCAATTGTTTTCAGCCTCTGCGTTTGATCTGCTTTCTCACATGCAAAAAGAAGAAAACATTCTGTTTCCTTTTATAAGACAAATGGCAGCAAACAAAGGTGTAATAGTGCCTCCATTTGGCACTGTAGAAAACCCAATTAATATGATGAAGCATGAACATGATAACGAGGGAGAACGGTTTAGAAAAATTGCTGCTCTAACCAACAACTACAATCCTCCTGCAGATGCTTGCACCACTTACAGAGTTGCATTTTCCATGTTGCAAGAATTTGAAGATGATTTACACAAGCACATCCACTTAGAAAACAACATTCTTTTCCCCAAAGCTATTGCAACAGAAAGAAGAATGGCTATTGCATAAAGAGCGTAGATAGTTTTAAAAAAATCGCTCAAAAAGCAGCAAACCGCTTTTTGCGATAACTCGGTAACTGCACTAGCTTCATTTAATAGAAACAATATTTTTATAAGCGAATCTACCTATCATTATGATGCTGGCGGTTATTGCTAAAAAAAAGTTCTTGGCAAGTCTTACAAATGATATCTAAAAGGACTGTGCTACTGCTTTAGTGCTATATCTTTTAAATTGTATGTTAAAATCTATTCCAGCAGCAGATTTACATAAAACAAACACTTATTTACCCCCTTCATTTTCCATATTGCTAAGAATTTAATTGTTTTTTTAGATTGAAACTTAAAATAAATTAAAAGTGAAGTGCATAATTGACAAACTATGTTGAGTCTTTTTGACTAGATGGTATAAACGAACTAGTAGAATATATAAAATAGTTGTTTATTCTTTGGTGCTTAACCTACTTTTGGCCCCTTAAAAGTTAAATGAACCCGTTAAGCATTTTTGACATCTTTAAAATTGGTGTAGGCCCATCAAGTTCTCATACCTTGGGTCCTTGGCGTGCAGCATTGCATTTTGTAGAAACCTTAGAAGGAAGAAACATTAAAAGCCTAAAGGTTCAACTTTTTGGATCCTTATCTAAAACAGGAAAGGGACATGCAACTGATAAAGCGGTATTACTAGGCCTACAAGGTTACGACCCCATAACCATGGACACTGACCAAATAGACAATATTATTGCAGATATAAGTGTAAGAAAAGAGTTATCAATACACGGGCGAAATGTCTCTTTTGACCCAGAGATTGATTTAATTTTTGAAGAATATGAGCATATTAAGCACCCCAATACTGTAAAATTTACAGCACGCACAACAGAGGGCTTACATCAAGAAGAAGATTACATGTCTGTTGGTGGAGGATTTATAGAACTGGGCACCACTCTTGAAACTAAAGTTAGAAAAACACTTCCTTTTCCAATAAACAAAGGAGCAGACTTAGTACAACACACTCAAAATGATACACTTCATATTTCTGAAATAGTTGCTAAAAATGAACTTGTTTTTAGAAATGAAGAAGCCATTGAGCAACAGACAGAGGCAATTATTGAGATAATGCTAGAAAGTGTTTTTTTAGGTTGTACAAATACAGGTGTTTTACCAGGAGGTTTAAACGTACAACGTAGAGCCAACAAAATAATCAACACTCTTACTGGTAAGAGCACATTTGCTAATAAAGAAGAACTCTTTGATACCATAAAGTCACTTACGCAAGATTTTGTAACCATAAATAAAGTAATAAGTTGTTTTGCTATCGCGGTGAATGAACAAAATGCATCGTTAAGCAGGGTCGTTACTTCGCCAACCAACGGTGCAGCAGGAGTAATACCCGCAGCAATGTTATATTTTATGCTTTTTTGCGATTATAAGGACAAAACAGATTTAAAACGTTTTTTATATACCGCAGGAGAAATTGGATGCCTATTTAAAAAGAATGCTACGATTTCTGCAGCCGTAGGTGGTTGCCAAGCAGAAATTGGGGTTTCATCTTCAATGGCTGCAGCAGCTCTTACAGAGCTTAAAGGTGGAACAGCATTACAATGCTTAATGGCAGCAGAAATTGCAATGGAACACCATTTAGGACTAACCTGCGACCCCATTGGCGGTTTAGTACAAGCTCCTTGTATTGAAAGAAATGCAATGGGTGTAATAAAAGCAATTACCGCAGCCAACTTAGCAATGATGAGCAACGCAGATGAAGCTATTGTAAAGCTTGATGAAGTAATTGAAACGATGTGGCAAACTGCCCAAGACATGGATAAAAAATACAAGGAAACATCAGAAGGGGGTTTAGCTAAGTATAGCTCACCAAGGTTTCCTAATTGCTAGTTAGTAATTACAAATTACTTCATACTATAGCTTAAAACTCCACTTTAGATATATTTTTGAAAGACCATGGCTTTCACGTCTGACAATTCTGTGTGGTGATCAAAGCAATTTTCTTTAAATTTTAGTCGCATAAAAAAATCAACACTCAATGAAAAAATCTGTATTAACAGCTATTCTTTTTGTTTTTTTACAGCACATTATTTGCTCAAACACCTGCCAAACTGCCAACGTTTAATGGCGTTAAAGCAGATTTAGGTTTAAGTTGGGATAGGTATAAGGATTTAGAGTGGATGAAAATACGTACCAATCAACCACAAGCTTTTAAAGACGATTTAGACAATTACTCAGACTAATCGATATACCATAGTTCTTTGGGCGGAAATATTGGTGCTCAAATGTTATTTATCGCACCTACTTTAGGCAATGAAAGTTTAATACCAGAAGTTAGACTAGGAGGTTCTGTAACTATGGGTAAGGAAGCGATAGTTGAATATTCCAATCTTGCACAGGATAATAGTTATACCTCTAGAATGTATTGTTTTGTTGAAAATGAAACCAAGCTAAATGCCGAAATAGTATGGCGAGATTTTGATCAACAGAAAATAACAGTATATGGTGGGTTTGGAGCAAATCTATCAGCATCGTTTAATAACGATTTGTATGTGTTTGATAACTTTACAAACAGCAGAACTTTTACCGGGAATAACTTTGAAACTATGGATATGTGGAATAGTCAAGACAATGTGTTTGAAGGTAATGCCGTATTCTACCAAAGAATATATTTTCCGATAGGTATTGATATTAAAATTTTAAGGCATTTACAAGCAACTGCTGAGTACAAATTTGGAAGAGGAATGGAACAAGTAATTGGCGGTAATTTAAACACCTTTACTTCTGGTGAGTTTAACTTTGGATTAAGATATAATATCGCAAACAATAACACACCAAGTATTTCACACTTGTTTAATTAAAGGCTTAACCCGCTCGACTGACGCCCTTTGAAAAGAGGCAATTAAATTTATCGCATCAATCGGACTCTAATAAATAAGGGCCTACACTTTCTCAATTATAATAGCATAACCTTGGCCAACTCCAATGCACATTGTTGCCAAACCATATTGCTTATTTTGCTCGTGCAGTTCTAATGCTAAACTATGTGTAATTCTTGTTCCAGAAACACCTAGAGGGTGACCTATTGCAATTGCACCTCCGTTAGGGTTTATTCTTGGGTCATTGTCTTCTAAGCCCAATTCTCTTGTGCAAGCCAAAGCTTGTGCACTAAATGCTTCGTTCAATTCAATTACACCAATATCATCTAAAGATAATCCTGCTCTTTCTAATGCTTTTTGAGATGCTTTTACAGGGGCTATTCCCATAATTCTTGGTTCTACACCAACAACTGCAGAACTTACTATTCTTGCCAAAGGTTTTAGATTGTACTTTCTAACCGCATCCTCACTTGCAACTATTACTGCTGCTGCTCCATCGTTTAAACCGCTTGCGTTACCTGCAGTTACACTTCCATTTTCTTTAAATACCGTTCTAAGTTTTGCTAACCCCTCAACGGTGGTTGTTGACTTAATAAACTCATCACTGTCAAAGACTAAATCTTCTTGCTTTCTTCTGGGAATACGAATTGGTATAATCTCCTTGGCCAATCTTCCGCTATCTCTAGATTTTGACGCCTTTTGCTGACTCCAAGTTGCAAATTCATCTTGGTCTTCTCTGCTAATCTCAAATTTATCTGCAAGGTTTTCAGCTGTTTTGCCCATGGCTTCAGTGCCATACAAATCCACCATTTTCTTGTTTACAAATCTCCACCCAAAGCTAGAATCGTAAATTTTATTGTCTCCACCAAAAGGAGCAGCAGATTTAGACATCGCCAATGGAGCTCTGGTCATATGTTCCACACCACCACTAATAAACAAATCCCCTTCTCCAGCTTTTATTGCTCTATTAGCATGTACTATAGCACTCATACCACTACTGCAAAGTCTATTAATAGTTTCACCGGGTACAGACCAAGGTAAGCCTGCAAGCAATGCACTCATTCTTGCCACATTTCTATTGTCTTCACCTGCTTGGTTTGCACACCCAATAATCACGTCCTCATATTCCTCTGCCGGTATACTGGGATTCCTTTGCACCAATTCTTTTAAAACTTCTGCTAATAAATCGTCTGTTCTAATAGGTGATAATGCTCCTCTAAACTTTCCAAATGCAGTTCTTATTCCGTCAATTATATAGGCTTCTCTCATATTAAATTATTAGCTAAGGTTATAAATCAAGCAAATGTAGAACAATCCACTTTTAATAGAGTTTATAATTGCTAAACCTCATTAAATTTGTCGAAGCTTAAAACCAAAGTATATGAAATTAGAAAACTACGCCGCAGGTCAATGGATTCCTCATACAGGAGAAGGTTTTTCACAATACAATGCAATTAACGGGGATCTTATCAGCACTGCAGGTAGTGGTGGTTTAAACTACGCAGAAATGCACCACTATGCTAGAACAGTTGGTGGACCATCTCTTCGGAAAATGACATTTTACGAGCGTGGTTTGATGCTAAAAAAGTTGGCTCTGTTTTTAAATGGAATTAAAAAGAAATACTACCCAATTAGCTTTTTATCTGGTGCAACCAAAATAGACAGTTGGATTGATATTGATGGAGGTATAGGCACATTGTTTGCGTACGCCAGCCATAGACGACAGTTAGGTAATCAAAGGTTTTATGTTGATGGAGATACTGCCAAAATAAGTAAAAACGGAACCTTCGTTGGCCAACACATAATGGTTCCTAAACAAGGAGTTGCTGTGCACATAAACGCATTTAACTTCCCTATTTGGGGTATGCTAGAAAAGCTATGTGTAAACTTGTTAGCAGGTGTTCCCGCAATAGTTAAACCAAGTGAAATTACATCCTACCTTACCCAAGCAATGGTAAAGGACATTATAGATTCTGGTATTTTACCAGAAGGAGCTTTGCAACTAGATTGCGGTAAAGGAATTGGCATTATAGATGATTTATCGTCTCAAGATATTGTAACCTTTACTGGTTCTGCAAGCACAGGAAAAATGCTTAAAAATTTACCAAATATTACAGAAAACGCAGTTACCTTTAATATGGAAGCTGATAGTTTAAATGCTGCAATACTTGGTGAAGATTGTGCTCCCGGAACTGAAAACTTTAACCTTTTTTTAAAAGAAGTTAAACGAGAAATTATAGTTAAGGCAGGACAAAAATGTACCGCCGTAAGAAGGATAATTGTACCTGAAAAGTATTTGGAAGATGTGCAAACTGCATTGGCACATAACCTACAGAAAACTGTAATTGGAGATCCAAATAACGAAAATGTTAGAATGGGTGCAATGGTAAACAGAGCTCAACTTGAGGTTGTAAAACAACGTGTTGAAATGCTTGCTAAAGAAACTCCAATTGTAAGTGGAGATTTAAGCAACTTTGACGTATTAGATGCGGATAAAGAAAAAGGAGCATTTATATCTCCTATCCTACTTTTAAACGACGACCCTTTTACAAAACTAGATAGCCATAATATTGAGGCATTTGGACCAGTTAGTACCTTAATGCCATATAAAGATTTAGGTGAAGCTATTGAACTTGCTAAAATGGGTAAAGGGTCACTTGTAAGCACCATTGCTACTGCAGATGAGCAAATTGCATCTGAGTATGTAGTAGAAGCAGCTGCTTATCACGGTAGAATACTCATTTTAAATGAAGAATCTGCCAAAGAATCCACAGGCCACGGTAGCCCAATGCCACAATTAATGCACGGTGGACCAGGAAGAGCTGGTGGTGGTGAAGAATTAGGTGGTTTAAGCAGTGTTAAGCATTACCTACAGAAAACAGCTCTACAAGGCCACCCAACGATGTTAAGTTCGGTAACGCAGAAATACCAATATGGAGGTGCATACAAGGAAAAAGATGTACATCCGTTTAGAAAGTACTTTGAAGATTTAGAAATTGGAGATACCGTTATTACAGCAAAACATACCGTAACAGAAACTGACATTACAAACTTTGCTAACGTTAGTGGAGATAACTTTTATGCCCATATGGATGCCACTAGTTTAGAGGGAACCACTTTTGATGGAAGGGTGGCACACGGTTATTTTATATTAAGCAAGGCTGCCGGGTTGTTTGTAGATGCTAAAAAAGGACCTGTGCTCTTAAACTATGGTTTAGATGAGTGTAGGTTTACAAAACCTGTTTATCCTGATGCCACAATTGGCGTGCGTTTTACAGTAAAAGAAAAAGTAAATCAGGAGAAAAAATCTGAAGATGATGTTGCGAAAGGAATTGTAAAGTTTTTAGTAGATGTTTATGACGAAACTGGAGATACTGTTGCATTGGCTACCATTTTAACAATGGTGAAAAAGCGTAATCAGAAGGATGAGTTGTAACCTTATTGTTAGATTTTAGACGTGAGATGTGAGGCCTAGAATGCACAACCGCCTTGTTAAACTTTTCCAGTATGTAATTTGGTATTTCAACCTTTATATTGTTCTTATTACTTTGGTCTATTTGGCCCGAAAGTATATTGCAGAAACACCTATAAATGAAGGGGCTGTAAAAGGCCTAAAAATATCCCTCGGACTATTCGTTCTATTTAACACCATTGGATACTTTTTACGAAAAAAAGTAAAAGACTAGCTTTTTATTAATTGTATTATATAATAGCATACGTACTGCTGAAATTACCATTTAATTATAAAAGCTCACTACTAAAAATCTCAAGTCTCACATCTAAAATCTAACTTCTTATCTTCGCACCACAATGAATGCAATAGATCAAGGAGATGTAAAATATATAATTACTGAAGGAGTTGCAACGGTTGAATTTCACCATCCATTAAGCAACTCTTTACCGGGTAAAGTATTAAACAAACTCGCCAATACTATTACCGATTTAGGCGACAATAATGATGTAAAAGTTATAGTGGTAAAAAGTGCTGGGGAGCGTGCATTTTGTGCCGGTGCAAGTTTTGATGAATTAGTGTCCATTAATGATCTAGAAACAGGTAAAGTTTTTTTTAGTGGTTTTGCCAACGTAATAAATGCGTGCAGAACGTGCCCTAAGTTAATAATTGGTAGAGTGCAAGGAAAAGCTGTTGGTGGTGGTGTTGGGCTAGCATCTGCTTTTGATTATACATTGGCTACAAAATTTGCTGCTGTAAAACTGAGTGAGCTAGCGGTTGGAATTGGACCATTTGTGGTTGGACCAGCAGTGGAAAGGAAAATAGGCTTAAGTGCAATGAGCCAATTGGCGATAGATGCAACAGAATGGCAAACTGCAGAATGGGCAAGAGCTAAAGGATTATACACCGCAATTTTTAATTCTGCAGAAGAAATGGATGAAGCTATTTCTGCCTTAGTTGATAAACTAAAAACTTCTAACCCAGAAGCTATGCGTTTATTAAAACAAGTGTTTTGGCAAGGAACAGAGCATTGGAACGAGCTTCTTGCAGAGCGTGCTGCAATGAGCGGCAAATTAGTGCTTAGCGACTTTACTAAAAACGCAATTGCGAAATTCAAAAAGAAATAATTACATCACTTCATACCTTTGAGACAATGCCTAAAAACTATTTTAAAACATTTGGATACGCCTATTCAGGCTTTAAATACTTTTTTAGGCTAGAAGCTAATGCTATCGTTCATTTAATAGCAACTGTTTTTGCCATTGGCTTAGGGTTTTATTTTGATATTAAAGCAACCGAGTGGTTATGGATTTGCTTAGCAATTACACTCGTTTTTTCTGCTGAAATGTTTAACTCGGCAATTGAAAGTGCTTGCGACTTAGTAACAACAGATATAAAACCGCAGATTAAAGCCATTAAAGACATAAGTGCGGCGGCAGTTTTATTTACGGCAATATTTGCCATAATAGCAGCAGTTGTAATCTTTAAACCATATATAGCCTAAATCTATAATCATATAACAACTCTTAAAAGTAAGTTCTCCATTTAAAGTACACCTTTGCACAATCTTTATGACTTTAAATAAAATACTAGAAAGCAACGAAGTTCTCCTTCTCTTTCTAGTGATTTCATTGGGTGTATTAATAGGTAACTTTAAGTTAAAGGGTAAATCTCTTGGGGTTTCAATGGTGCTTTTTGTTGGCTTGGTATTTGGTTATCTCAATCCAAATTTTCAGATTTCTCAAATAATACTCATCTTGGGATTATCTATATTTATTTATTCCATTGGCCTTAATTCTGGGCAAATATTTTTTCAATCTTACAAGCAAAACGGAATGCGAGACATTTTCTTTTCATTTTCTATGATTGGAATTACGGCTTTAGTAGCCATTGCTATATGGTATGCTTTAGGATTTAGTGCTGCTTCAATTGCCGGAATTTTTGCAGGAGTAAGTACCAACACTCCAGCTTTTGCTGCAGTATTAGATTACATTCAAAACAACAATGGGTCTGAGATTGAAACAAGCAACTTGGTTGTTGCATATACCCTTGCCTATCCTATTGGAATTATAGGTAGCATAATTGGTATTTTACTGATGGAAAAATGGCTTAAAGTAGATTATACAAAGGAATACAAAAACCTCAGAACCCAGTTTCCGTTAGATAGTGATTTAACCAGTGCTGCCGTTGAAATTACCAACAAAGAGGTATGCAATGTTCCTTTACGAGATTTGCTAAATAATAAAAACTGGAACTTGAAATTTGGCAGAGTTCAAAGGGGAGATAAGTTAAGTTTAACAACTTGGAACACTAAGCTAACAATGGGCGATAAGGTTATGATTTTGGGCTCCAAAGAAGACCTTAAAACGGCTGTTGAATATTTGGGCACTGAGTTGGAAAACAAACTATCTTATGATAGATCTGAGTTTGACATTAGAAGAATTTTTCTTTCCAACCCAAAACTAGCAGGTAGAACTTTAGCTTCTTTAAACCTTCCAGAAAAGTACAATGCCATAATTTCTAGAATTAGAAGAGGAGACAATGATATGCTTGCTCATGGCGACACTACTTTAGAGCTAGGTGATAGAATAAGGGTTATTGCCAAAAGAGATGAGCTAAGAAAACTTGCAGACTACTTTGGTGATAGTTATCAAGCCAGTAGCAGAATAAACTTATTCTCTTTTGGATTTGGCTTGGTACTTGGTTTATGGTTAGGTACACTAAACATTCCCCTTTGGGGGGATATTCAAATCCGTTTAGGGTTTGCTGGTGGTCCTTTAATTGTTGGTTTAATTTTAGGCTCACTCAAAAGAACCGGGCCAATACTTTGGACCTTGCCTTATAGTACTTCTGTGGTATTGCAACAACTCGGCATTATGTTTTTACTCGCTTTTATTGGCATTAACAATGGTTCTGTTTTCTTTGAAAGCCTTAACACTGAAAGCCTAAGAATTTTAGGTGCCAGTACTTTTTTAAGCATATTAGCAGCTATAGTTTTACTTTTTGTTGGCTTTAAATGGGTTAAAATTCCGTTTAGTTTATTAATGGGTATGGTATCTAACCAACCAGCAGTAATAGAATTTGCAAACGAAAAAGCCAAAAGCAAGTTGCCACAAATGGGATTTGCCCTTATACTGCCAATAGCACTTATTGTAAAGTTAATTTTAACACAAATACTCTATATCATTCTAAGTTAGCTATGGATAAAGCGACTTTCACAACCATTTTTGCACCTCAATTGTTCCTATAAAAATGAATATATCTCAACAATACGATGACGGAAATTACGCTGAAGTAATTAAATATCTTGCCGATAAGTCCAATACGGATAAAGAGCTGGAAATGTTGGGATACGCTTATCAAAAAACCGGTGCATGGGAAAAAGGTATGAACGTTTGGAACCACCTTATCTTAAAGTACCCAACCAATGCATACTATTATAGCGAACGAGGTGTATGCAAGTTTAATCTTAGGTTTAAACACGCAATTCAAGACTTTAACAAAGCGGTAGAGCTACAACCCGAAACATCATATTTCTATTCTTGCAGAGCTTTTATTAAAGATAAAACTGGAGATACGGAAGGTGCAGTTGAAGATTATAATAAAGCACATAAACTAGATCCAGAAGATGCATTGCTCTTAAACAACTTAGGCTTGGCAGAGCAAAAATTAGGGTATACTCAAAAAGCACGCGAACGATTTAAAAACAGTGATGATTTGTTGGGAATAAAAACAATAGAATCAAGATCAGAACCAGAATCAACTCCTCCAAAAGGCACTCTTTGGCAAGAAATAAAAAAAATGATTTCTTCAAAAGAAGGGTTTATGCAGTTTTTGAAGGAATTAGGCATTTCTAAAAATAAATAACCTTACAATCTCAAAACTTTGTTTATATTATTAACAAGGTTTTGGACAATTATATTATCAATAACAATATTAGAGGCAGAGGGGCTCTAATAAATACGCACAACAAATTCAATAAAAACTCATTCGAAGTATTTTGGGACGATGCCAAATACGATGAGGAGATTTTGCACGAGAATAATCAAACTCAATATACAGAAGTACATCCTAAAACTATAATCAATAAAGTGGATAGCCCAGATGTTCCCGGTGATTGGAGTATGAATCCATATCAAGGATGCGAGCACGGTTGTGTGTATTGTTATGCTAGAATTACACACGAATATTGGGGATATAGTGCAGGTAAAGACTTTGAGCAACAGATTATGGTAAAAACAAATGCTGCAGAGCTATTGGATAAAAAGTTGAGCTCTAAAACCTGGAAAGCAAGCCCTATTATGTTAAGCGGTAATACAGATTGTTACCAACCTGCAGAAAGGAAATACAAAATAACACGGGCCCTGCTAGAAGTTTGCCTTAAACACAACCATCCAGTGGGTATAATTACTAAAAATGCCTTAATAATAAGAGATCTAGACATACTTGTTCAACTGGCAAAAAAAGACTTAGTACACGTTCATATATCCATCACCACGTTAAACGAAGAATTAAGAAGAACAATGGAACCTCGTACTTCATCTGCCAAAAACAGATTAAAAGTGGTGGAAACCTTATCAAAAAACGGAATACCCACCAATGTTATGATGGCCCCAATTATTCCAGGATTAAATAGCGATGAAATATTTAATATGACAGAATCAGTAAGTAAAACAGGTGCAGAAAGTCTTTCACACACAGTAGTTCGTTTAAACGGTGCAATTGCTTTACTTTTTGAAGATTGGATACAAAAAACCTTTCCGTTAAAGGCAACGCGTGTTCTTAATTTAATTGCCCAAGCACAAGGAGGAAAGCTGGGCAATACCACCTTTGGCGAAAGAATGAAAGGTAAAGGAGCGATGGCAGAATCCATTAACCAACAGGTAAGAGTAGCCCGCCAAAAATTTAAGCTACAAAATAAATTGCCAATGTTTAACACCCAACTCTATAAAGCAACAGGCAAACAGCAGCTTCAATTGTTTTAGAAGGAGTAACGTTTAGTATAAGAATAGTAGCGGATTAAAAAGTATTAACTTTTCGGTTGAACACAGACCTTTTTTATATTTACTTACTTCTGTTTTAGCGATTAGACCGCTATTGTTTTTATACCTTGTTAGCGTTTCGTTATTTTTCATTTTTCGGTATAACAATCTTTTTAATATTCTTCACTATCAATAAATTATATATTATAATCAATGCCAAAATAAATGATATACCAAATAGTAATATATAGTTCTTGTTTTCAGTAAAATCAAATAAATTAATGATTTCTACTAAATAATAATTCCTTATAATATTGCTGATTATTAATGATGCAATTATTGATAGCACAGTAGTTGAACTAATCAAAACTTGATAAAACTTTGCAATCCTATTATGCTCATAACCAATATTATATAAATTTAAGAGTAATTCTTTATTCCTTTGAATTATTAAGTTAAGACTTAATAAAATAAATGCGATTGATAGACCAATAATTACAAGAGCAATAACAAAGACAAATATTAATGCAGATTTAAAGAAAAACACAAGTTTGCTAAATTCTAATTTATCCTTACTTATTGAATAATTATTTTCATTAAAATATTCTAAGATAGTTTTATCTGAGGGGTTATTAAATTCAATCAAAATCCGGCTTGTTTTATTTTTATTTAGCCTGCCAAATTCTTTATTTGCCCAGGATAAAAACTCTTCTGGAACTAAAATGGAATTTACTTTATTTGAAAATCCAACAATTTTACTTTTATAATCTTTGGATTTGTGATTTCCTGAAATCTGAATATTGAATTCTATTTGTGAAATAGTATTTTTTGACAGAACAGGTAATCTCTGGCTTTCTGCGAAACCGAAATTATAAAGGTTTAAATAATTCTCTGGAATTATTATAGGTATAAAATCTAGCGAAACGTCCCATTTCCATTCATCTGTTTCTACATCAAGAAAAGTATTAGGAATACTCTCAAAAAATAGATCCGTATAAAATACGGGAACATTTTCAGTTTTATTTGAATAAGCGTTTATCTTAAATGTTGCGCTGTTAAATTTTGAGATACTTTTTGTAAAGGGCTGTTTTTTTAAATCTTTTATTTCCTTGTCTGTAAAATAAATTTTCTCTTTATCTATTGTTTTAAATACGGATATATTTTTACTAATAACAGCTGATTTACTTTTAAATATATCTGTTTGTTGAGATAAAAGAGGTTTAATATCAAAATAAAATTGAGATGTAACTAATATAATTGTAACACCAATAAATATGGTTAGTGCATATCCAATTATTTGTGATAAAACAAGCGTTCTTTTTTGTAATTTCAAAAGCATATTTACAAGTTTAGAACTTTATCAAAAGTTAACACATCTGTTTCATCTAATGATGTCATAATCAAACTTGCATTCTGTTTACTAACTTCTTGGACAATTAAATTTGTGACTATTCTTATGTTTTTTTTGTCTAAATGACTAAATGGCTCATCTAATAATAAAAATTCAAAAGGTTGACATAATGCCCTTAGAATAGCAACTCTTTGTTTTTGCCCTAAGGATAACTTTTTAACCAAACTATCCTTTTTATGATCCAATAAGACTTTTTCTATTAAATTTTCAATTTCTTCAACTGTTTTGTGGTTTGTTAGAGTGTTTTTAAGTTGAATATTTTCGAATACCGATAAGCTTGAAAAAAGTTTGAAATCCTGAAAGACATAACTGATTTTTGATTTTCGTAAGTCAAAAACATTATTGCTAAAAATCCCACTGTAACTTATACTGCCACTAAAATTAGTGTTGTTACCGAATATAAAATTTAATACTGATGTTTTACCGTGACCAGAACTTGCTTTGATTAAATATTTCTTGCCCTTTTCAAACGTTACGCTTTCTTGTAAATATATGTCAGATGCTGATATTTCAGCATCTGACATATATGTAGGTTTGATGTTAATTAATTTTATGGACATAGGTTACAAAGACATAAAGTATTTGTAATTATCATCAATGGTTGTGATAATAGTATTTAGACTATTATTTTCATTACCTTTTGTATTAAAGATTATTTCAACAGAGTTTTTATCAACTTGCTTGAATTCAACTCTTTTGGCAAAGTTATTCCAAATTTCAAACAACTTTTCTTCTTCTTCATTTTGGCTGTTTTTAATTATCTTTTTGATTTCTTTTGGATATTCATCGTAGTTTAGATTTAAAGATGAAAATAAATTACTATTTGTTACGTCTGAACTAATATTTGAAGTTCCTAAATTATCAGAACTATATCCGCCATCTTTAAATGCTTTTATGCTTTTCTTGTCATTCGTAATGAAGCAAACATTTTCATTAAATGTAAAATATGCAGGGTATCTATTATCAATCGTAAATTCATAATAATCACTGCGTTTGCTTATTTCATCTTCAGGGATTTTTTCAATAAGATTCTTAATCATTTCATTCCCGTTAATATCAATTGCTAATCCCATTAATGGTAATAAATCCTCATTGGTGGTTTCAATATACTTACCATAGTCCCAACCACCTTCATACCAATTAATTTTACTATCATTTTCTATTGCTGTTTCAACAGTCATGCCATTGTTAATAATGTTTTTTATATTAATGCAATATCTTCTTGAGTAACTTTCAGCTTGAATTGTTTTTCCTTGATTTAGTAACTCTTTATCTTCTGATGATAAATAACCAGCTTTGCTTATTTCATACCTCTCAACTAACAATTCAGCTTCATTCTCATTAAAGCCGTATCCATACCCCATATATGTATATTCTATTTCATCAAAGCCGAATAAACTATACACCGCATTTCCTTTGAAAGATTTAACTAAATCTTTCAAATCTAATTCAGTTTCTCTCTCAAACTCGGATTGTATTTTTTCAAAGTCATCTTCTTGTTCAATTATATTATAATATGACATAGGATTTAGTGATACACTCGCAATAGCATAATGCTTTTTTGGGAAATAATTAAGTAATTGGTTGTTCATTGAATTATTCCACACATCATTTTCCTTCATCAATTTTTGAATTTCACTATTAGGTGTAAATTGGGTTTTTAAGGAAATATTATCATCTCCAAAATTCAAATATGCAGAGATGTAATTATCAGTAATATCAAAATCAATTTCTTTTTCAATTTTCTTAAAGTCATAATTTTCTTCAAAAAGATTAGTAGAAAGCCAAACGCTAATATCTTTTTTATAACTATAAAACTTATTGAACTCTTCTTTTGCTGTGATTTGGTCTTCCTCCTTTAATTCAAATAATGTTTCAATTTCGAAATCCAAATTTTCCCTACTTTTATAATTTTCTGCAATTAATAAAACAGCCTTGTTCTCATCCCAACCAATTACTGCTTCATTTTCAATGAGAGTGTAACTATAATTCTTATCTTTTTCAATATCAAATTCAATTTCCAATTTATCCAAAATATCTTCGATAAATTCAGCAAACTTTTCTTCGTTTTCAATTTCTACCGAAAAACTGATGAATTTTTCATCAGTTGCTTGATTTACATAATAAGCAAACACATCGGCTTTAAAATTCATACCTGATATTGTAGGGTCTTCAATTACATTGTCAATAATTTTAGAAACTTTTTTATTTTCGTTTCTAATCTCTTTTTTGAATGTTCTGAAAAATTTCAAGTCTGAAATTTCATTCAACTTACCTTTTTTAATAATTGAATAAATGTCAATTACAGAAACAGCATTTGTTTCTTCTGGTATTACTTTCAAATTCTCAGGAGAATCTGAGCAAGATGAAAAGAATAAAATACTTATTCCAAGTAGTAATATTCCAATTGATTTGATTTTTGCAAATATTTTCATTACTGTTTTCTTTTTAAGTTAAATTTTTCAAATTATATTGTTAATATCTGTGGTTCTTCTAATGAACGCTAACGATTAGTATAAGAGAAGTAGCGGATTAATACTCACTACTTTTCAATTTGCAAGATACGTAATTTAAGCAAATAGCGGTTTGAGTATGCACCCAAACCGCTATTACTTTTATACATTGTTAGCCACTTTTATTTTTCTTCTTGCATCTGTCTTGTGGTCTTAAGAATCATTTTTTTCGGAAACAATGGCACTAGGGATAACTGAATCTTCTGTGATCTTGATGATACGGAAACTATATCTAGTTTTCCTTTAATCATTGCATTATAACCATCTTCTGCAACGCTTCTAGCGGAAGCAGGGTTGCTGAATATTGCTGTTTTATCTACACCTGATGTTTTGGCGAAACCTGTTTCCGTGGCTCCTGGCAACAATGCAGTTACTGTGATGTTTTTGTCATGTAGTTCTTCTGCTAATGCATTGCTGAAAGAAGACACATATGCCTTAGATGCAAAATATACGGCTTGTAATGGTCCTGGTATTAATGCAGCAGTCGAAGAGGTATTTAG
>ERZ1046740.470-NODE-470-length-33617-cov-17.044246_pt1 | contig 33617 bp, 51 predicted proteins | sample MGYA00383093_ERZ1046740 | MGnify/ENA primary metagenome ERZ1046740 (study PRJEB29581, sample SAMEA5548363) | metagenome | biome: marine; feature: coastal; material: water | depth 25 m | study: Short-term variability in the microbial, nano- and picoplankton... | reverse complement strand
GACGACAACAAACCGGCGAAAAAATATCGTTTTGCGATCATTTGTGATTCATTGGCGGAAATTCGCGTTTTGCGGGCGTTTTACGAATCCAAAGGGCGACGGATCACGTTCGGGTCATGGAATGAAAAACACGGCGGGAAATCAACGGATTCGGGGACACACGACGACGACAACAACGGGTTCGGCGGGTCAATTTGAAAACCGGTCATTTTGCCGTATCTTTGCCCAAAACCGAAACGAAACGGAATGGCAAACACGCGCACGTCGGGCGACGGAAAAAAGAAAACAACGAAAAAACGGGGGAAATGTCCCGCCGGTTGTAAGTGTGGGCGACACAAAAACACCGGAAACACCGCGGGCGCGAAACCGCCGATCCGCAAATCCACAATCAAAAAACAAAACGATTTCATTCAGGCGTTGCAATCAACGGCGGGGGTCATTTCGCCCGCGTTGGACATGGTCGGGATCAGTCGTTCCACATATCGCCGTTGGTATAATGACGACGACGATTTCCGCGAACGAATGGACGACGTGGAATTCCAACAAAAAGATTTCGCCCGCACGCAATTAATGAAGGGAATCAAAACCGGATCGGAACGATTGATCGAATTTTATTTGGATCGACGTGATCCGGAATTCGCAAAAAAGACATTCCACGACATAACCACGGGCGGCGAAAAGGTCGCGCCGTCGATCATGTTTGTTCCGGCGTCAACGATCAATAAAAACGACGATTCGAATGACTGAACGCGCGGTTGCATACAATGACGCGTTTTCGGAATGTTTTCAATCCGAACACCGATATTTGATTTTGAAGGGTGGCGCGGGATCGGGAAAATCCGTGTTTGCCGCGCAAAAAATATGTGGTCGAATGATCAACGAAAAGGGACACCGGTTTTTGGTGTTGCGTAAAGTATCGAACACGATTCGCGAATCGGTTTGGGCGTTGATCAAACAAACATTCGAATCAATGGGTCATGATCATTTGTTGCGGATCAACAAAACCGACCGTGTGATCGAATACATTCCCAACGGAAACCAAATTTTGTTCGCGGGGATCGACGATCCGGAAAAACTGAAATCAATCACGGGGATCACCGGTGGTTGGTGTGAGGAAATCACCGAATTCGACGAATCCGATTTTGATCAATTGGATTTGCGTTTGCGTGGTGAAACGGCGTGGTTCAAACAATTGATCGGGACATTCAATCCGATCGACGTTGATCATTGGGTCAAAGAAAAATTTTTCGACGGGGATCAGGACGACACGTTCACCCATGAATCGACATTCCGTGACAATCATTTTTTGGATTCGGAATATAAACGAATGTTGTTGACGCGATTCAAATCGAATCCGAATTGGTTCAACATTTACGTCAACGGCGAATGGGGACAACCACAAACCGGTTTGGAATTTTATCACCAATTCAACATTTCGCAACACATGATCAACCATTGGGACGTTGATCCAACGATCCCGATCCATGTGACATTTGATTTCAACGTTGTTCCGCACGTCACCGCGTGTTTGTGGCAAATTGTCCACGACCGCGACAAAGGCGGGACGATCATTGGAACGACCGCGATTTGTTTCGACGAAATATGTTTGAAACACCCATTGAACAACACACCGTCGGCGGCGAAACGGTTTTTGTTGAATTACGAATCCCACACCGCGGGCGTTTGGGTCTATGGTGATCCGGCGGGTCGGGCGCGTGACACACGATCCGAAACCGGACGGAATGATTTCGACATAATTTTCGACACGATCCGACCAATGTCGGGTGTCATGGATCGCGTTCAAAAAATCGCCCCGAATGTGGCGAATCGTGGCGCGTGGATCAATCAGGTGTTCGACAATGATCACCGTCGATTGAAAATCCGTGTTGTTGCCAAATGCAAAGTGACATTGACGGATTTCCAACACGTGAAACAAGCGGCGGACGGATCAAAAGCAAAACAAAAAATTCGTGACAAGGAAACGAAAGTCAGTTTCGAAAAATACGGACACGCGTCGGACGCGAATGACTATTTTTTGACGACGGCGTTTGAATCGGAATTCCGTGAATTTTCGCGGGGTGTTCCTGAATCACAAAAACGGAAAATCGTGAACCGTGGACAAACACGATCAAAATCATATTAATAAAAATAAAAATCATGAGTAAATTATTTCTAACAAACGCGGATTTTGATCAGGCAATCAAAACGGATCATTTGTCCGCGATCACGTCCAACAACACGTCAATTCAAAACGACGCGTGTTTGGCGTCACAAACCGAAATTGAATCGTATTTGCGCGGGAAATACAATTTGACAATATTATTCCCGACGATCATTGATTGGAACATTGCGTCGTCGTACACGACCGGCGCGATTGTTTATGACGTGGCGACGTTGGCGTTTTACACGGCGAACGCGGACATTTCAGCGTCAACCGCAATCACCGACGAAAAATGGACAAAAGGTGATCCACGTGATCCATTGATCGTTGAATTCATGTTGGATTTGACGTTGTACAGACTACACACACGGATCGCCCCGAACCAAATTCCGGAACACCGGATTCAACGTCGTGACGACGCCATTTCGTTTTTGAAATCGGTCGCCAAATATGACGTGACGGTCGGTTGGGATCAGGAAACGGACGTCGAACCCGCGTCGATCAATTGGGGATCAAATGAAAAAGAATCAAAAATTTATTAAACAAAAAAGAAAATGAAAATATTTGGAATTGAATTCGGCGGAACAAATGTGGACGCCCAAAACGTTGACAAACCACGACCGGATCAAGCGAACGCCGCGCAAAAAATAATTCGAACACAATTGGTTCGCGCCCGCGCCACAATTAAGAAATGGACAAAGGCGGTCGCGTTGGCGGAAAACGTCGAACAACCGGATCGAATGGCGTTGATCAAAATTTATCAGGAAATCGACCGCGACGCCCATTTGAAATCATTGATCACGCAAAGGGCGAACGCGATTTTGTCAACACCGTTTTATTTATTCAAATCAGGCAATGACGAACCGGACGACGACCAAACCGAAAAATTGAACGCCGATTGGTTTTTCAAGTTTTTGGAATTGTCGTTGGATTCCGTGTTTTATGGACATTCGTTGATCCAATTCGGCGCGATCGTGAATGATCGTTTCGAATCGGTCGAATTAGTCCCGCGGGAATACGTGATCCCCGAAACGTCGTCGGTTCGAAAAAAGTTGGGCGACAAAGATTCATTTTCGTTCGTTGATCCGCCGTTTGATTTGTGGGCGATCGGTGTTGGTGATCCCCGAAATTTGGGTGTCCTGAACAACGCCGTTCCGTTGTTGGTTTACAAAAAGGACGTTTTGTCCGCGTGGTCGGAATATGCGGATTTGTTCGGCGCGCCGGTTCGAATCGGGAAAACCGACGTCATGAATGAAGTCAAGCGACAAAACATGGACGATATGTTGGAAAATATGGGATCAATGGCGTGGGGGACGTTTGATCGTGACGACAATTTGGAATTGGTCGAATCGAACAATCGTGACGCGTTCAACGTGTTCAAAGAAATGATTTTGACGGCAAATTCGGAATTGTCCAAATTGATTTTGGGTCAAACGGGAACGTCGGACGAAAAATCGTTCGTCGGATCGGCGGAAGTCCACGAACGGATCATGACCACATACACCGCCGCGGACAAACGAATGATCCAAAACGTTGTGAACAATCAGTTGTTGCCGTTAATGGTCAAACATGGAATGATCCCCGACGGAATGGAATTCGCGTTCGATTATACGGAAAAATTGACGTTGGATCAAAAAAAATCAATCATTGCCGATTTGTCACCGTTTTACGAATTCGATCCGGAATGGATCACGGAACAATTCGGTGTTCCGATCACCGGTGTCAAAACCGCGGGATTCGGTGGCGGCGATTTCGAAAACAAATTGTCCACGTCACAACGCGTTTTGATCAACACGGCGAAATTGTACGACGACGCCAACAAACACAATCATTGAAATGAAGTTTGACGACCTATTTCCGGAACAAAGTTTGAACGCGTACATTGCGGACGTGTTCGACGGGGTTCATTCGGGGTTCAGTCCGTCCACGGATTTGTTTGTTGCGACGGCGGAATTTTTGGATTCCGGATTGTTCGAAGGTTACGGACAAACGTTGTTTGACATTGATCCCGATTCATTGGACGCCGAAATGTTGCGCGATTTGCGTGACAATGTCCACGTTTTTTCCGCGTTCAAATCACACCATTCCGCCGAACAAATCGGTGAATTGATTTGGGACGGATCAGGAACGAAACGCCCGTTCAACGAATTCAAAGCGGACGCAATGAAAATGTTTCATTTGACACACGACACCCATTTGAAAACCGAACACCGAACGTCGGTCGCCAATGGACGATCCGCGGCGCAATGGCGGGACGTTGTCGCGGACGCGGACATTTTCGGGTTCATGAAATACGAAACGATTGGTGACGAACGTGTTCGACCTGAACATGAAAATTTTGACGGGATCACACGTCCGATTGGCGACAAATTTTGGCGTCGCCATTTCCCGCCGAACGGTTTCAATTGCCGTTGTGACGTATCACGAAAAACGGGGTTGGAATCAGGGTTCGAACAGACGCCGACGAAAGTCGCGCGACGTGTTCCCGATCCGCCGGAATTGTTTCGAATGAACGCCGGAATTGACCGCGTGATTTTTGATCCAAAACACCCCGCGTTCACCGTGGCGGATCGGTTCAAAGTTGTCGCAAAAAACAATTTTGATTTGCCGTTGAAATTTGGGAAACATTCGAAAACATAATGGTGGCGCGTGTTTCAATAGGGTGTCCCAAAGGGGGTTTGATAGGGGGTTCAATAGGGGGTCACGAAGGGGGTTCGGTACAACATACAACATACAACATACAACAAACAACATAAAAGGGGAAAAACTGAAATGGGAAAAAAGATCAATTTCAAGGCAATAAAAACGAAGGTGAAAAAAGTCAAAGCGGAAACGCCGCGATTGATCGCCGGAATCGCCGTTGATCATTTCAAACAATCATTCAGGGACGGCGGATTCACCGACGACCGTTTGAACCCGTGGAAAAAACGAAAGCGTGGAAACAAAGCGGATCGACGAACGCGGAAATCCCGCGCGATTTTGGTCGATTCCGGTGATTTGCGTCGTTCGATCAAACCGCGACGTTTCACATTCCGGAACATTGTCGTCGGATCGTATGGCGTCACGTATGGCAAACGACACAACCGTGGGTTGGACGGTATGCCACAACGACAATTCATGGGATCGTCCCACAAAATGAATTTGCAAATCCGATTATTGATCCGCAAACGAATAAAATTGGCAATTAAAAACAAACGATAAAATGGCAAGTACGAAAACACAAATGATCGAAGCAATCCGAACGGCGGTTTTGGCGATTCCTGAAATTGGATCGTTCCGTGGTTTCAACGGACAATTCGACGACAACAAACAACACCCATTGGAATTCCCGTGTGTGTTGTGGGAAATCACAAACATTCCGTGGATCACACGTCCGGACAATCGGGGCGGTTCGTTGCAATACACGACCGACGCCGAAATTGTTTTTCACATTGGCGTCCGATCATTCGGTGACGATCCAAATGTGGACGACGAAATTTTCGAATGGGCGGATCAGGTCGCCGCGGTGATTCAGGCGATCACCGGTGACGAATTCGGACGGTTCGAACGGATCAACGAAACAATGGACACACAACACGATCACGTTGTGGATCACATGATCACATTCAAATTCGGAATTTCCGATTGTTTGACGTTCGCGAAATCCGACAATCCAAAAACCGCGACGTTGAAAACGTTACAACAACACGGCGACATTCAGGACACACCGGCGGACGCGTCGATCAATTTCAATGAAACGCCGCAACACGGAACGGACGATCCGAACGACTAATGAATAAAAATCAAACGACATTGGAACGCCGTCGGGCGGATTTGATCAAAGCGATCGACGGATCGTCAAAATCAACGTGTCAGGTGATCAACCAATTCGCACAAAAACACTATTTGTCCGAATCGACGGTTTGGAAAGACTATGAACGGGCGTTGGACGAACGATCCGACACCCGAAACAACGGACGGGGGTCGAAACACCATTGAAAAACGATTTTGGGGCGATTTGCGGGACGATCGCGTGGTCGTTGGTATGTTTCCCCGTTTTCACTATAAAGACGAAAAAAACGCCGTTTTTTATTGAAATAACTATTTTTTGAAATTATTTTTGTGACTTATGGAATTGAAACACGTCAAAAACATTCAGGGTGAAACCGCGTCAATGTTCCTTTTTTCCGAAATCGGGGGTTGGGGGATTGACGGACAAATGTTCGCCGACGAATTGCGTTGGTTGGGTGAAAATGGCGTCAACGACGTCACAATCCACATAAATTCCGGCGGCGGTTCAGTTTTGGACGGTTTGTCCATTATGCGGGCGATTCAAATGTTCAAAGGAACAACCACAACACAAATCGAAGGAATCGCGGCGTCCATTGCGGGCGTCATTGCGTTGGCGGGTGACAAACGGACAATGGTCGATTTCGGTCGGATCATGGTTCACGATCCGTCGTTCAGCGATTCCGGATCAATGGACGAAAAACAACGAAACGCGTTGTCGTCGATCCGCGAAATGTTGATTGACATTTTCGAACGGAACACGGACATTGAACGATCAGAAATTGACAATATCATGAAAACCGAAACATGGTTTGACGCGATCACCGCGTTGTCCCGTGGAATGGTTGACGAAATTATAAACACCGAACGAATCGCGGAAAACGTGTTCGAAGGTGTCACGGAAATCGCGGCAATGGTGAACCGCGCCGAAACAATTCACCGACAATTTGCAAATTCAAATAATAACAACATGAAAGTGATCAAAAATCATTTGAAGTTGGACGAAAAGTCCGACGAAAACGCAATTGTGAACGCGATTGAAACAATCGAAACGCGCGCGCAAAATGCGGAAAACAAGGTTGACGAATTAGAAAATTCGATCACCGAAAAGGAAACCGAAATCGGGAATCAAAAATCCGAAATCGAAAACAAAACAACCGAAATCGACACGTTGAAAAATACGATCGCCGAAAACGTGGTTGATTCAGCAATTGCCGCGGGTAAATTCGCAAAGGACAAAAAATCCGAATTGGTTGATCAGGCGTTGGACATGGGAATCGAAAATTTCACGAAAATGGTTGACGCGATCAAAAGTGTTCCGGCGAAAATCACGGATCAATTGAAAGTTGACAACGTTGACAAAGGGATCGACGGGAAATCGTTCCGCGAATTGGAAAAAGAAAATCCGAAAGCGTTGAACGCGTTGAAAAATGACAATCCGGAAAAATACGCGGAATTGTTCAAAAACGAATATGGCGTGGAATTTTCCGCGTAAAATCAAAAACAAAAAAATCACATTTAAAAAAATACAAAAATGGCAGTACAAAAGGAAATTTGGATTCGCGACATAAGCGAAAAATTGTTCGAAGGAATTGAATTCGCCGGACGATCAATGAATCATTCGTCATATATTGACGGAAAAACGGTTCATGTTCCACAAGCGGGAAACGCCCCGTCAATCACAAAGGATCGTTCGTCGTTTCCGGCGACAATTGCGGGTCGTACGGACACGGATTTGACCTATTCAATGGCGGAATTCACAACCGATCCAATTTTGATTCGTGACATTGAAGAAATTCAAACCGAATATGACAAACGTCAATCCGTTTTGCGTTCACACGTGGACGTTTTAAACGAACGTTTGGGTCAAGAAATTTTACATGATTGGGCGGGTTCGTTGACAAATGAAGTTGCAACAAGCGGCGCGGATTCCACGGTTGCGTTGCCGCCGTCAGGAACGGGAACACGTAAGAAAATGACCGCCACGGACATTCGTTCGGTTGCGTTGGCAATGGACAATCAAAACATTCCGGATTCGGGACGAATTTTGGTGTTGCCCGCTGCAATGTATTACGAACTATTTGACGACACGGCGTTGATCAATCGAAACATAATGGGTCGCGAAACAATGCCAACGGGCGTCATTGATCGTTTGTTCGGGTTCGACATTTATGTTCGAAACACCGTGAACCGATTGACGTCGGGTGGATCATTGAAAGCCGTGACAACGGCGGGCGCGGTTGGTGATTTGTTCGCCGGTTTAGCCTATCACCCGTCATTCGTGGCGCGTGCGTTGGGTTCGGTGAAAGTGTTCACCGACGACGACAAGCCGGAATATTACGGTTCGGTAATGTCCGCGCTTGTAATGTTGGGCGCGACCAAAATGTACACCGCGGAAACGGGTGTTGTGACGTTGAAACAAACGGTTGGATCGTAATTCAATTGATCATGGATCAGTTGACACAACAACAATGTCGTGAAAAGAATTCCGACAAACTGAAAAACGACGATTTGTGGATCACGGGGGACGGAACACCGTTCCCCGCGACCAAATCGGGGTTGGATTTCGCGTCCAAATGGCGTCGAAAAAATGGTTTGTCCTTGTTCTATTGCAAGAAATCCCCAAAAGCAACAACGGCGAAAAAATCAGGGGACAAAAAAAATTCAAATAAAAAATAAGACATGGCAACACCAAAAATTCAATTTGTACGTGGCGCGGGCGGTTTAGGTCGTCCACTACCAAACAATGATCACATTTCCGCGTTGTTGTTTTTCAATGACACATTGCCGACGGGTTTTTCAGCAAACGACCGAACCAAACCGGTGTTTTCGTTGGAACAAGCCGAAACATTGGGGATCATTGAAGGTTCAGCGGATCACGCGGTCGAACATTATCAAATAAAAACATTTTTTGACATGAATCCGTCGGGGAAATTGTGGGTTTCATTTCAGGTTTTGACCTCAATGACAACCGATTTCGCCGAAATCGCGGAAATTCAGTCAATCGCCAATGGCGAAATTCGTCAAATCGGAATTGTCGATTTGTCGGACACAACATTGGTTCGAATCGGAACGGACGACGTTCACGACGCGATCCAAACACAAATCACGGCGTTGAAAGCAATCGACCAACCGATCCAATGTTTGATCGGATTTGACGATTCAGGATTGACGGACGCGGGCGATTATACAACGTTGGCGGCGGAAACCGCGGCGAATGTGTCGGTTGTAATTGGTCAAGACGGGACAAAAGCGGGCGCGGCGTTGGCGACGTCCAACGGAACGGCGATTCCGGCGGTTGGCGCGTTTTTGGGCGCGGTATCGTTGGCGAAAGTGAACGAAAACATTGGTTGGGTTTCGAAATTCCGTTTCGACGGAACGGGTGAATTCAGCGTTCCCAAATTGGGGTCGGGTGAATTATTCAAAAACGTTTCGGCGGCGTTGGAAACGTCGTTGAACAATTATGGATATTTATTCCTAAAAACACACACCGGTCGCGCGGGGGCTTATGCGAATTATTCGTGGACGGCGGTTTCGCAATCGGACGATTTTTCGACAATTGAAAACAATCGAACAATGGACAAAGCAATCCGACAAATTCGATCGTTCATGTTGCCGAATTTGAACGCGCCGGTTGACGTAAACGACGACGGGACATTGACGGACAACGCGATCGCGGTGTTTGAAAATGCGGCGTCGCGTGGATTGGATTCAATGGAACGTGACACCGAAATTTCGGCGTTCAGCGTGAAAATTGATCCAACACAAGACATTTTGACGACGTCAAACATGGTCATTGCGGTGGCAATTGTTCCGGTTGGGGTTGCTCAACAAATCACGATCAACATTGGTTTTGCGGTGTCGGTTTAATTTTAACAATCTAAAAACGAAAAAAAATGATTCCATTAATTAACGGGCGCGCATACGATTACGGACAAATAATTGTCAACGTCATGGGTGTTCCCATTCCGTCGGTCACGTCGATCGAATATCAGGAAGAACAAGAAAAAACAAACAATTTTGGGGCGGGTCGTCGTCCGGTTTCGCGTGGTCATGGGACGATCAATTCGTCCGCGTCCATTGAAATGTCCATGACGGACATTGAAGCGATTCGGGACGTCGCGCCGAACGGATCATTGTTGGCGATTCCGTCATTCGACATTGTTGTCGTGTTTGGAAATCCACAATCACCGAAAAAACACACATTGAAAAATTGTGAATTTACGGTTGACGGTTTTTCCGGATCATTGGACGACACGGATTTGACAAAATCGTTTGATTTGGTCGTTTCCCACATTGAATTCAAGTAAATTTTAACAATGCTAACAACACACGAAAATGGCAGAAAAAAAAGCGGCGGAAACGCCAAATGAAAAGAAGGTGAAAACCGCGTCCACGGAAATTCCGAAGGGCGCGGAATTCACGATCGAAGTGAACGGAAAAACCGCATATTTGCGGAAACCGGATCGCGTCACAATCGAAAACGCGTTGGGTTTGGCAATGCCAATTCAAGGTCGTCCACAATACATTCGCGCGGGTGAAATCGTGTTGTTGAATTGTTGGGTCGGCGGCGACGACGAAATCAAAAGTGACGACGAATTGTTGATTCCCGCCGCAATGCAAGCGTTCCAAATTATACAATCAAAAACCGCCGTTTTAAAAAAAATTTAGAACGGTTCAGGGTTGACGAAAAAGGCGGATCGGCGGAATTGACGAAAATCAATTCGTTGATCCGTTTTTATTTTCACGTCGATCCGGATTCATTGGACGACGAAACGTGGGCGAAACGTTGGGGCGAATTGGAATTCGCGATCAAGTTTCACCAAAAAAACATGACGGGGTTTGGTGATCCCGCCGCAAAATAAAACGACGAAATGGCGCAATTTGAAGAATTTATAATAAAATTAAAGGATCAATTTTCCGGTGGTTTGCGCGACGCGGACGACGCGTTGGACGACACACGGGAATCAGCGGATCAATTGAATTCGTCATTTTCTACATTGGCAAAAACCGCCGGTGGAATTGCGGTCGCGTTGGGGATCAACGAAATCATGACCGCGTCAAAGGAATTCAACAAATTGCGGGACGTGGTCATGTCTTATTCGGGGGCGTCGGGTGACGTTGCCGACGATTTGATCACACAAGCGTCAACAATTGCGGACACGTACGACGCGGAAACGTCGGCGGTCTTACAAGCGGCGAACACGTTGACCAAACAAATGGGCGGATCAATGGAATCCAATTTGGCGTTGATCGTTCAGGGTTTCCGAAAAGGGGCGAACGTGAACGGTGAATTTTTGGATCAGTTGCGGGAATATCCGGCGCAATTTCGCGCGGCGGGATTGTCCGCGGCGGAATCAATCGCGTTGATCACGGACGGCGCAAAAAAGGGCGTTTATTCGGACAAAGCGGCGGACACAATCAAAGAAATGACATTGTCGTTGCGGGAAATGACACAAATTCAACGTGACGCGTTGACGGGGATCGGAATTGATTCGTCAAAGTTGTTCGCCGAAATGAATTCAGGAATGAAAACACCATTTCAGGCAATGCAACAAATCGTCGGCGAAATGGACAAATTCGACATGGTCGCCCAACAAACGGTGATCGCCGACATTTTCAAAGGCGCGGGCGAGGACGCCGGAATCCAATTCATTAAAGGTTTAAAGGACATTGATTTGGAATTGGGAAACATTCAGGACACCGGATCAGGGTTCACGAACGTCATGTTCGAATTGAACAAAATGACGAACACGTTGAAAACTGAATTTTTGTCGGGATTGTTGCCGGTGTTGACACAATTTGGACAATTCATTTTGGACAACACGCCATTGTTGAAAGGAATCGCGGCGGGATTGGGAACGGTTGCCGTTGCGTTGGGAATTCTGAAAATTCACACAATTTTGGCGACATTGGCGACCGGTGGTTTCAATGCCATGTTGTTGGCGAATCCGATCGGATTGATTGTCGCGGGAATCGCGGGATTGGTTGCGGGTTTGGTTTGGGCTTACAATGAATTTGAAACATTCCGAAAAATCGTTGACGGTGTTTGGAAGGGATTGAAAATCGTTGGATCATGGGTCGCGGACATTTTTGTCGCGGCGTGGGACATGGCGGTTGCGGGTGTTGGACGATTCATGGAAATATTTCGTTCGATTTATCCCAAAATCAAATCAGTTTTCACGGCAATCGGAAAATTCATTTTGAAATATCACCCGATCGCGTTGTTGATCCGCGGATTGAAATCATTGTTTCCCGAATTTTTTGATTCGTTGGTGAAAAAATTCACAAAGGCGTTCGAATGGATCGGGAAAATGTTTGGCAAAATCAAAAAGTTTTTCGGATTCGGGGACGACAACACGTTGTCCATTGACGCCCCAAAAACGGACAAAGGGGACGCCGACACCGGAACACCTGAATTCAATCCCACGGGATCGTTGACGGGCGGGAATTTGGTGTCCACGGCGACCAAATCACAAAATTTGAAATCCGGAATTTCCGGAATGTCGAACACCGCGCCAAAACAATTCAATATCAACATTGACAAATTGGTTGAAAATTTCACCATTTCGACGGAACAAATCGAACAATCGCGCGAAAAAATTCGTGACGTTGTTTTGGAAACATTATTGACGGCGGTGAACGACGTCCAAACGGCAATTGATTAAAGACATGGAAAACGAAACACCAAAAATCCCATTCACGAAACAAGTTGTCCCGACCGAACAACCGTTCAACAAAGCGGCGGGAATTCCGCCATTTGTGATTGATCCGTCGGCGATTTTGAAGGGAATCGCGGTTGGTCAAATCAAATCATTAATTTTCAACGCCGATCCCGCGGTGATCGAAAAATCGGATCAACAATCGTATTTGAACACGGCGGTGTTTTCGAATTTAATTTTCGAACCCGATCCACAAACGGGGGCGACCGGAACATTCACCGACATAGACGGGAACGATCAGTCGTTCGAAGGTTTACGGATCGACACGGTGTTGTTTCAAATATCAATGGCGAAAAATATTGTCAAAACCGCGGTTCAGGGTTTCAACGGAACGGTCAAAGAATACACAAGCGACGGCGATTTTGAAATCAATGTCGCGGGATCAATTGTCGGGGAAAATCCGAATGAATATCCGGAAACGGACGTTCAAAAATTGATCAAATTGTTGTCGATTCCTGAACCATTGGAAATCACGTCCGAATTTTTGGGATTTTTCGGGATCACGAACGTCGTTGTTGAATCTTATTCAATGCAACAAAACGCCGGATTCCGAAACGTTCAACCATTCACGATCCGAATGTTGTCGGACAAACCCATTGAATTGACATGAAACGATTGAATTGTGAAATCGAAATCGGATCATTGAAAACGACGTTTGTTCGTCGATTCGAAATCAAATCGTCGTGGGACGTATTCACGGACACGGCGGTGATCGAATTTCCACGTGAAATCGTATTCAAAAAGGAACGAAAGCGGATCGAAAATTTGATCAAAGTTGGCGACGCCGTCACGATCAAAGCGGGATATTTGCCAAACGCGGACGAACGATTTGTGGGATTTGTTTCCAAAATCGAACCGTCGGTTGTGACGAAAATTCATTGTCAGGACGGCGCGTGGTTATGCAAACAAAAAGGGATCACCGATTCCGCGGAAAATGTGACGATCGAATCATTGATCAATGATCATTTGCCGTCCGGATTGGGATCAGTCAACGCGGCGGACGCGGGGATCGGATCATTGCGGATCAAAAACATGACGTTCGCGCAAATCATGGACAAAATTCGGAAAACGTATGGCGTCCGAACATGGTTTCGCGGATTGGACATTTTCGCGGGGTTGCCGTACACAAGCGACACCGGAACGGAACACGACATTCATTTTCAACGCGACATTCCATTGAACGGATCGTCGTTGGAATATCAGGACGGCGACAACATAAAATTGAAAGTCAAAGCGATTTCGATTTTGCCGGACAATTCAAAGATTGAAACCGAAGTCGGGGACGCGGACGGCGAACAACGAACGTTCACAACGTACAACGTCAAAACCGTCAAAGAATTAAAGACATTAGCGGAACAACACGCGGACGATTTGAAATTCACGGGATTCCGTGGATCGTTCACAATGTTCGGCGAACCCATGATCAAACATGGCGACAAAATAACATTGACCGACGAATTGAATCCCGAACGGGGTGACGGGGTGTCCAAATACGGGGTGAAAGCCGTGAATTCGACATTCGACGTCGCGGGCGGGTTTCGTCAGGTCATAGAATTAGGAAAAAAAGTTGGTTAATTATGGCAAATTTTAAGTTTCACGGGGTTTCAAACAAAAATGGGGGGATTGTATCACCTCAACAATTTGACGCCCGCAAATCGACGGAAAATGAATATTCGTGACGCAATCAAAAAAGCGGCGGAAACAAGCGCGGAAATTTATTCCGTGATTGGGACGGTCGATTCGGTTGACGACGCGAAACGGACGTGTGTTGTTGAACCCGTGGACGGATCACCGAAAATTTTCGGTGTTCGTTACACCGCGACCGAATCGGACGCGGGCGGGTTCATAGCAAATCCGGCGAACGGCGCGTTTGTGGTTGTCACATTTTTAGACGACAACAACGCGTTCGTTTCGTTGGTGACTGAATTCGACACGATCGTGATCAACAATGAATCCGGCGATTTAAAGGAAATTCTATTGGATTTGATCGCCATGATTGAAAAATTGACCGTTCCCACACCGTCGGGGGCGTCGTCAACACCGATCAACGTGACGGAATTGACACCCATAAAACAAGCGATCAACGGATTGTTTGAATAACCGAAAAAAATGAACGAAATTTGTGAAATATGGCACTAAATAAAGCGGCGTTAAAAATGGCAATCAAAAACGCGTTTGACGCGGAAAAGGAATCGGACGATCCGACGATTGATTCAATTGATCGAATCGCGTCCGCAATTGCCGACGGAATCGACACGTTCGTCAAATCCGGAACGGTTTCAACAACGGTTTCGACGGTTGTCGCAACCACGGGAACGGCGGCGGCGCAAGCGGGAACGGGAACGGGATCGGGAACGGGGTCAATTAGTTAAAAAAGAAAAGGAAAAAACATGGACACACGCGACATTCAATTCAGTTTCACCGGCGGCGATTTGACGATCGACAACGGCGATTTTGTGATCGGGAATTCCGATCAACAAAACATTCGAAACATTGTTCAATCACAACGCGGTCAATTTTACCACACACCAATGATCGGTGTCGGAATATTGGACGAAATGAATTCGGCGGTGACGGTTCAGTCATTGAAAAATCGGATTTCAAACAATTTGAAATTGGACGGGTACGAACCCGACGGAATTGAAATCGCGGACGATTTCGGAATCACTATCAACGCGCAAAAAATAAAATAATGGAACACACAATCAAAGAAGGTCAAAACATATTCGACGCGATTTTGGAAACGTCCGGATCGGTTGAATTGGGGTTGGAATTTTTGGTCGCGAACAACGATCCGGACGTCCTGAATTGGGACGTTGAAACGGGCGACGTGATCGAAACCGGAACGGATTTGGAATTGGATTTCGTTGTTTTAGCGTCGTATAAAAAGAAAACACACACACCGGTCAATGGTGAAAAACCGTCGGACGATTTCAACGGTGATTTCAACGACGATTTCAACGCCGGCGGCGGTGGCGGTGGCGCGGGAATTGGAACGGACGTTGTCGGTCTTACATTTACAATCGGATAAAATCAAAATAAAATGGCACAAATAACAAGAATAACAAACAAAACAAAATTTGAAACGGGCGACGTCCCAACACAAACGGATTTCATTGATTTGATTGATTCGGTGTTCATGTTTCAATCGGACACGTTGGAAGATATTCCACAAGGGACAAACCGGAAATGGGTGACACCAACACAAATCAACACGTGGGACGCAAAGGAAAACACCGGACACCAACACGCAATCGCGGACACGTCCGGATTGCAAAGCGCGTTAAACGTGAAACAAAGTTTCAAAACACCGGTGTTTTTATCAGATACGGACATTTTGGGTTTGGCGGACATTCCATTGAATGAAGGGTTCGCGCAATTTCGCGGAAATTTACCAAACGCGGGTTGTTCGATTTCGATCGGATCGGTGGCGGACGGTTTCGTTTCGGATTTGTTTGTCGGTGAATTGATCAACGCGACGGGATCAAATTCGAACGTGACGGTCAATTTTAAATACATAAACACAAACGGCGGGGATCACGTGGAAACGGCGTCGGGTGGCGTCATTACCGTTCCGGACAACGAATCATTGATCATTTCCGGACAATTCGTGGCGGACGGCGTGTCGGGTTTTGTTTTTGTTGGTAAAATAGAACACAAAGCAAATTAAAAATGGCGGTATTGACAAAACAACAATTGTTGGATCAAACCAACGCAAAAATTCGGGCGAACGGTCAACGTTTGATCACGGGCGTCGTGTTGAACGACGTTTTGATTGATTTGATTGATTCGGTTCAGATTGGCGGCGGATCAGGTTTGGGAACATGGTCGTCCGCGATCCAATATTCGATCGGGGATCACGTGGTTGTTTCGTCACAAATTTGGACGGCGTTCGCAACACCGACATTTGGTGTTTTCAATGCGAACACCGAATGGACAATGATCAGCAAACCCGACACGACGGTCGTCGATATTTCCGAACGGAATTCATTGACACACCGGTTCGTTGGAATGACGATTTTTGTTCAATCCACGGTCGAAACGTTTCGATTGGTTGGCGGAACGGCGAACACTAATTGGAAAAAAATTTCGGAAACGATCACAACAAAAACGATCGTTCCAATCACGGCAAACGGACAAATCAATTTTGGTTTGACGGACATTGGTGAAATTTCCCATTTGGAAATCAACGGTGTCCGACATGAATTGAACACGGATTTCACATGGAACGGATCGGTGTTGACATGGTCGGGATTGTATAATTTAGCGACCGACGATTCGGCGTTCCTTATTCATGAAATATAAATTTTTAAACAAATAAAAAATGGCACAAATAAAAATCAAACAAGTCGCAACACTGCAAACGTCATTGGACGCAAAGGCGGACGATTCGGTTGTTGCAAAAAAGGCGAACAATTTATCAGATTTGGCGAACGCGACAACGTCGCGAACAAATTTGTCGGTCTATTCAATTGCGGAAGTTGACGCACTATTGGCGGGCGCGTCCGGCGCGGTTTCCGTGGCGAATATTGCCGCGCGAAATGCGTTGACGGATTTGATCGTCATGGATCGCGTTTTCGTGACGGACGACGGTGACGGAAAATGGGCAATGTATATTGTCACCGCGATCGGGAATCCGAACAACGGAACAAACGCCACGTGGGAAAAATTGGCGGACGAAGATTCATTGACGAACGCGTTGTCCGCGTCGGCGATCAAATCCGCGTATGAATCAAACACAAACACGAACGCGTTCACGGACGCGGAACAAACGAAAGTTGGTTTCATTGCCGTGACACAATCGGTTGATTTGGACGCGATCGAATCGCAACAATCCACGAACACGTCGAACATTGCCACGAATGTGACAAACATTTCAACGGCGCAAACAACGGCGAACGGGGCGGTCACGGACGCGTCAAACGCGCAAACAACGGCGAACACGGCGTTGTCAACGGCGAACGCCGCCGAACCGGAATTCACGACACACCAACAAGTGATCACGGGATTGACTGAACCGTCGTCAATTCCTTTTGATTTGGTTGTCACAAATTTGGTCGCGGACGAACACGCGGTGATCGTTTCGATCAACGGTTTGGAAATCCAAAACACACCGTCATGGGGGACGTCGAACATTTCGATCACACCGCCATTCGCGATTGAAGTTTCGGACGTGATTTTGGTCACTTATTCCGCATTATAAAAAACGAAAATGTCGCAAATTAAGATCAAACAAATCGAAGGGTTGCAAACCGAATTGGACAACAAATCGGACGAATCCCACACCCATGTCGCCGGCGATATTACGTCGGGGACGTTTGCGGTTGCACGAATCCCAAATTTGGCGGCGTCAAAAATTACGTCGGGAACATTCGACGCGGCGCGAATCCCGTCATTGTCGATTTCAAAGATCACCGGACAATCGTCGATCAATGACGACATTGAAACAAGGGTTGACACGTTGGAAAACGCGCCCGCCGGCGGAACAACAATGGACGTTGACGGCGTCGGGGCGGAAACGATCAACGGGATCACGTATGATTCAGGAATGAACCAAATGTCGTTCCACATGGCGGGCGGAATTTTGGTTGTTGACGCGTTGTTTTTTAGTTATCCATAAACACACAAAATTGAAATAAAATGGCACGAACAATATCAGAAATTTACGACGAATTGATCACGGCGAAAGAAAGCCAACCGGATTTGTCAACGTTGACACCCGCGGACGATACGGCGGACGATTTGAAAACCGATTTGACGTCGAATTCCGTCGTCGCCATTTGGCGATTGTGGTTGTGGATCGTCGCGGTTGGATCACACACGGTTGAATTGTTAATTGACAAACACCGTTCAGAGGTTGAAACCTTTGTCGCGAACAAAGAATGGGGGACGTTGTCGTTTTTACGACAAAAAGCGTTGGAATTCCAATTCGGGGATTCATTGACATGGAACGGATCACAATTCGTTTATGCAACAATCACACCGGCGAATCAAATTGTGAAACGGGCGGCGGTTGTTGTTTCAGGTCAACAAGTACAATTTAAAATTGCCAAATTGGACAATGACGATTTGCCGGAAAAACTATCAACGGCGGAACAAAACGCGTTTTTGTCCTACATTGACGGGTTGGTTTATGCGGGAACACAATTTGTCGTGATTTCGGACGATCCGGACGACGTCAAATTGGACATGGAAATTGTTTTCGATCCGTTGGTTTTAGCGTCCGACGGTTCATTGATCACGGATTCAAACGCGTTTCCGGTGATCGACGCGATCAACGAATTCATTTCAAATTTGCCGTTCAACGGTGTTTTGAATTTGACGTCATTGATCGACACGTTGCAAGCGATCGACGGTGTTGTTGATCCGGTGTTGAATGACGCGTTCGCGAAATATGGCGGTTTCACTTATTCAACAATCGACAAAAATTTGATTCCGTTCGCGGGACACGCGATTTTGGACGAAGTCAATTCGACGATCACATTCACAAACAAAAATTCGTTGTAATATGTTCAACATTAATTTTGCCCGTTTTTCCAAAAATTTGACGCCGTGGTTTTTGCGATCACCGCGATTCAAACAATGGATCGGTGTCATGACGTGGGGCGCGTCGTTGGCGTTGGACACCCTGAAATCGTATCGAATCCAAAAAGACTATGAATTGAAATTCACCGGTCAACGGTTGTATTTGGAACGGTGGTTGAACGACAAATTCGATCCCGTCAACAAGGCGATCACGGTGACGAATATCGTGTTGACATTGAACCCGTTCGTGTTCAACAAAATTGAAGGTCGGGAAATGTACGTTTTCAACAAATGGAAATCCGCGACCGCATACGTGACGAACGATCATGTCACCCATTTGGGGATCGTTTACAAAGCGTTGCAAGCGACAACGGCAAACACGCCCGCGTCGTCACCCGCGTTTTGGTCGGTTGTTCGGGATCAAATATATTTGTTCAACAAAACCGAAATCGGCGGGGCGATCGTTTTCACGGTCACGATTCCGGTGACGATTACATTGAACGCGCAAACAACGGCGGACATAAAAACGGAAATTGACAAATTTGTCATTGCGGGGAAAAATTATGAAATTGTATCAGCATAAAAACAAAATAAAAACGAAAAAAAATGGATAAATTAATCACAATAAACAATGGCGGAATGCCGTTCGATTTGGACGATTTGCGTTGGATCGAAAATGGAATCACCGAATCATTCAAGGCAATCGCGACGGGTTTGAACCCGAATAGTTTGACCGCGATCCGAATGTTCGGCGCGATCGCGTCCGACGCCGGATCAACATTCAATGTTTCAGCGGGCGCGGTATTTTATGACAACGAAATTTGGTTGGTCGAATCACATTCGGTCGCAAAATTGACGGTGTCGGGTTCGTGGTATTGGAAACAAGTGATCACATTTGATTCAACCGGATCGGAAACATTCGAAAATGGGGCAACCGTGGACACGTATCAAAAACGACGATTGGAATTGACAAATTCCGAAATCGACGGGGCGGCGGGATCAGGAACAATCGGCGGGTTGCATTTGTCCGGATTGGACACGGCGTTCACCCTGAAAACGGTGTTCGACACGTTGGATTCACAAATCAACAATTCGTCAACCGGAATCGACACGAATTTGAACCGATCCGCGCATTTGCGACAATTGATGAATGTTGGTTCGTCTTATGGATCGTATTCGGATTTGACGTCGTCATATTCACACCGATCAGGTGATCCCGAATTGCACGCGTCCGGAAATTCATTGGGGATTGTTTTCAAAAAATATCGTCTTTATCGAATCGAAATCAATTGTCCCAATTATTCGACGGACGTTGTCAGGATCAAAAATGTTCCGTCGGACGTGGACATTTATTCCGGATTTGCGTCACGTGACGGATCGGGAAATGTGGACATTGATCCGTCGGAAACACGGTCGATCATTTTAGGTTCGAAAAGTTCAACCGACGCCGTTTTGACGGTTGCGGTGAAATTCGACGGAAATTTGGTGGTCAATTTTACGGACATTGGCGAGGCGTCATATTTTTAAGAAATGGAAAACGCAATCACAATTTCCCAATTGATTGTCGCGACGATTGCGGTGATCGCGACGGTGGGAATCCCGATCATGGTCGGGTTGTTTAATGTGTTGAAATCAATCAACCAAACCAACACGCGATTGAATCACATTGAAAAGAATCAGGAAAAAACGTCACCGAACGTTTCAAAAATCCCCGCGATTGAATCCCGATTGCGATCGTTGGAACAAACACGATCGGATCAGTTGCCGCAACAAACCCAAATGATCCAAATGTTGTCAAGTTTGACGGCAAAGATCGACGGACAAATGTCGCGGGCGGAAAATTTCGAAAACAAATTCGATCGGAAATTCGAACAATACGACGAACAACGGGCGGAATTTTTGGAAAAGTATTCACACGTATTAAATGAACGAACATGAAAAATTTTCAATTCAGCAAAACAAGCCAAAAAAGATTGAACACGTGTCAAACCGATTTGATTCAAATCACGGTTTTGGCGTTGAAATTATCACCGGTTGATTTTGGGATCAGTCAGGGCGAACGAACAATCGAATTGCAACAACAATATTTCGACGAAAACAAATCACGGATCAATCCGAAAAATTATTCGTCACCGGAATCGTTGGCAAAAAAAGCGAAACATATCACAATCAAAGGTGATCCCAAATTTGACAAATCACGGGCGGTTGACGTTTACGCGTACGTAAAAGGAAAAAAACATTTGGCGTTTGATCACCGGACATTGTCAGTCATTGCCGGTTGTATGTTTTCAGCGTCGGAAATTCTATTGGAAAAGGGAATCACGAAACACGCGATCCGTTGGGGTGGCGATTGGGATCAGGACGGCGAAATCGTCCATGATCAAACGTTGATTGACTTACCACATTTTGAAATCGTAAAAACTAAAAATTAAAATCATGAAAAAATTGAAAAAATTATTTGCAAATTATGCGAAACCAACGCCGAAACAATGGCGTCAATTTGGTGACGCGTTGTTGATCATTTCAACGGCGGCGTCGTCATATTCTATTTTGACACAACACGGAACGATCGGAATCGTTGTCGCGGTGATCGGCGTCGTTGGAAAATTGTTGACGAATTTCAACGCAATCAGTCCGGCAAAGGAAAACAACGCCGGCGAATGTGGTGAAAACGAATGTGTGAAACCATGATCCGGTTGATCGTTTTTGTGGGATTGTTGGCGACATTGGTGTCGTCATGTTGCACGTCGCAAAAAATGGCGAAACGCCGAATCGCGCGAATGGTCGATTGCAATCCGTCATTGATCAATGATTTGCGGGACACCGTCACGATCAGGATCACGGACACGATTGTCACCAAACCCGTTTCGGGGTCATTTACGGACACATTGACCGCGAATGATACATTGACGCACACGGACACGAACGGGATCACGACGCGCGTTGTGGTGACGTTACACGACACGATCAGGATCAACAATCGGTTTCCGGTTTACATTGAAACGGAATGTCCGCCGGACACGGTGTTTTTGGACGTCACACGGACGATCCCGTGTCCCGATCCAATTCAGGTCACGGAATTCGACAAATCCGGACGACGCGCGATCAAAATCACGTGGTTCGGGATTGGCGCGGTTGGCGGATTGTTGTTGTTCATTTTGTTCGGTTGGGCTATTGGACGAATTCGCGGAAATTAAAAATCATTTTTTTGCTGAACACGGTTGACGCCGTGGTTTTGTTTTGTTCAGGGAATCCCCGCGCCAATGGTGACGGGGATTTTTGTTGTCCGAAAAAAAAGATCCATTAATTTTCGGGATTCGTTGTTGAAATAAGATTGTTTTATCTTATATTTGCCACGAACAAAACGGAAATTCATGACACACGAAAACGCTAAAACATTGAAATTCAAAGGGTTGACACAAAAACAAGCGACAAAGGACATATTGATCCGGTTTTATCCGGATTCGTCAAAACGCACACAACACACGTTGAAAACGGTCAACACCTTACGAATCGAAATTGGTGACGCGTTCACGGAAAAATTCGTTGACAAACTTTGGGAATCAGGTGAACAAAAAATGAAATTCAAATTGCGTCGGGGAATCGAAATCGTCATGTTTTATCGTTAATTAAAAACAATTTGCAATGGCAACAAAGGAAAAAATCAAAAAACAGACAATCAAGATTGGAACGGGTGAATCCCGATCACAATCCGCGACCGGTGAATTCAGCGTTCGCAAAGTTCAAACCCGTGGGATCACGGATCAGAAAAAAACCGTTCGGACGGAATTTGAAATCACCGGAACAACCGGACACGTTTCCAAATTCAGATCGGCAAACGAAACGATCAATTTCATTCAATTAGTTTTCAAACGAACGGTTGATTCCGTCGCGTTCAAAACCGACAAATTGGAATTCATTGACGACGGACAATTGTCCCGCGGCGAAAAATCCAAATTGGAAACGGTCGGAAATCAGTTGTTGAAAGTGATCGAAACAATGGACGGGATCAAACGAATTTGTTTGTCCGGTGACATTGGCGTGGGTACATTGAACCAAAACGTGTTCGACGTGATCGACGATCCGGAAACGTCAACACAACGCAAAATTGAAATTATCACCGACATGATCAAAAATGGTCGCGGGTCGGAATTTTGGAAATCTTAAAATCACAAAAATGGCAAAATCGAAACAAACAATTCAGGATTTGCGGGATCGCGTGGCGACCGTTCGGGACAATTTCAGGGCGAACCCTGAAATCAAATGGTTGCCGACGTTCAGGAACGAACACCCGCAATTCGCGGATCATTCAATTCGCAATGTTTACTATTTACAAAGCACGAACGCGGAAATCACCGCGGCGTTGGAAAAACATTGGGACAAATATTCACCAAAATCGAAATAAAATGGAAAAGGAAAAACAAGCGGAAACGCCAAACCGAATCACCGTGGGTCAATTCATGTCGTGGTTCGGAAATATGAACGGGATCAACATTGTTGATTTCCCGCGCGAATATCGGACGGAACGGGATCACGAACACGTTGATTTCAATCCCACGGGTCAACATTACGATCACCCGATCAACATGATCCGCGCGATCAAAACGAATTCGCCGTTTGACAAATTGGAAATCAAAATTTCCGGCGTTCATTCAGTTGGTGAAAAATTGGATTGGGAATCCGCGAAACAACGTGTGACGATTGATCAAATTTCGATCGACCGGAACAATTGGACAAAGGTTGGAACACGACGCGTTTTCAACGGGAAAATGGATTTGTCCGCGGAACACGGGGCGTTGGTTGATTTGTTTAATCTATTAAGCCGGTAAACATGGGAAAATCGAAACAAATGTTCATGGATCAACGCGAATCGGAAACGGTTGATTCAGCAAACCCGACACCCGTTCAGGATCGGACGTTCACGACAATCATTGGAACACGGTTCGTTGATTTCAACAACGTCACCGAAATCGAATTGGACGGGAAAATTCACGCCGTGGATCGTGTGATCGTGAAACATTGTTCGGTCATGTGGGCGTTGCGTTTTCATTTCGAAACGTGGGGTGTCAAATCAATCGCGGTTCGTCCGGTGATTGTAAAAGTTGACGCCGTCGCCGCGTACGTCCTGAACAACGCCGAAAAGGAAATCGAAATTCATTTCGAATTCATTCCGGAAATGTCAAATGTCGAAATCGACACAAATGAATTCAATCCGTTGGTCAATGGGATCGTCCCAACGGGGGTTGAAATAAAAATAAACGAAGGCGAACCCGCAAATGTTAAAATCAAATATTAAAATTATGAGCAATTCAAAAAAAGCGGGCGCGCCAACGCAAAAGAAAACAACGTCATTTTTGCCGGACAATTACGAACCGCCGAAATCGGGCGGGGGTGACAATTACATGAAATTTCAGGACGGAACAACACGTTTCCGCGCGATTTCAAAACCGATCATGGGAACATTGGGTTGGGACAACGATTCCAAACCACACCGTTTTCGAATGGGTGAAACCGCGGACGGCGAATGGCGCGAAAAACCAAAACATTTTTGGGCGTTGGTCGTGTGGAATTACGAAATCGAACGTCCCCAAATTTTGGAAATCACACAACAATCCGTGATCCGCGCGATCGTCGAATTGAACAATGATTCCGATTGGGGCGCGCCGTGGAATTACGATTTGAAGGTGACACGCAAGGGTCAAAAATTGGAAACCGAATATTCGGTGATCGCGACACCAAAAAAGAAAATTCCACAATTGATCCGCGACGCGGTTTCGGATTGGGAAATTGATTTGGAAATGTTGTTTGACGGCGACGATCCGTTCGTGAAAATTCCGGACAACGTCGAAACGATCGACGACATGAATCCGGATCAGGACGACGACGGCGCGGACGATTTGCCGTTCAGCTAAACAAATTAATTCACGGGACATTCGATTCAATTCGGGTGTCCCTTTTTTCACTTAAAAAACAAAAAAATGTCAAAACAAAATTCATTGGAAAATTGGAAAAACGAAACGTTGTCATTTTCGTCATTGAAACGATTCGCGGAATCGCCGGATCATTTCATTTCCTACAAACGACAAGTGTTCACACCAACCGACGCAATGTTGGCGGGTCAAGTTGTTCACGCGCTAATTTTAGAGCCGGAAACCGTTCCGGAAAAATATTCCATTTTCGAAGGGGCAACACGCCGCGGGAAAATATGGGACGAATTCAAAGCGGTCGCCGAACACGACAAAAAAACGATCATTCGAAAAGTTGATTTCGACGCCGCGCAAATCACCGCGGATCGGATCAGGAAAAACGACATTGTTCGAAATATGTTGGAAAACGTGGATCAGGTCGAACAGTTGATCGAATGGACGGACGCCGAAACCGGTGTCAAATTGAAGGGTTTCGCGGACATGGTCGGCGCGCCGTGGTTCACCGATTTGAAATCAGGGGCGGACACCGATCCGGACAAATTCAGTCGGAACGCGTACGATCAAAAATTGCCATTGCAAACGGCGTTATATTTCGACGGGTTGCAAGCGAACGGAATTGACGTGAACGAAATGTTCATTGTTCGATTTGGAATGTCCGATCCGTTTCCGGTGGTTGTCTATCAACCGACCGAATCGTTCATTCAGTACGGACACGCCATGAAACGACGTTTGTTGAAAAAATGGGTCGAATGGAACGGTTTCCCCGCGGGAATCGAATTTCACACCGGACAAACAATTCAACCGTTGACGATCCCGCGTTGGGCGAAACCCGAACCGGACATGATCAAAACGGATCACATGAACCCAAACAACGATTGATCATGGAAAAAATGACAAACGAAATTTGGTGGGAATTCCACAAAGCGAATCCCCGTGTTTATGAATTATTCAAACAAATCGCGTTCAAAGCGATCAACAAGGGCAAAAAACAAATGTCCGCGACGTTGGTCGTGAATGTGATCAGGTGGGAACATTTTTTGGAAACAACGGATCAGAAAAACGGCGGATTCAAAATCAACAACAATTTCGTTCCCTATTATTCACGGTTATTCATGCGGGATTTCCCAAAATACGACGGAATTTTCGCGACGCGTCAATTGACGTCGTCGTCTAAAACTTGAAAAAATGGAAACAATTAGACAAAATTTTGTTGTGATCAAACGACGTGATTTCGTCGCGTTGATTGGCGACGCGGACATGACCGAACAACGGTGGTGTCCGGTCGTTCAAACAACGTTGGACGTGAACGATTTGATTCAGGCAACAAAAAACGAAAAGGAACGCAACAACGCAATCACGGCGACGCGTTTCAATTTGCCATTTGTGATCGGCGATCATTTGGTGATCCCCGTCAACACAAATCAATCAATCGACAATGGTCGCAATTTGAACATGACCATTTTCGGCGGACAAATTTTGAATGACAATGTCGGCGAATAGTTTGACACAATCAATCGTCCGTTTCCTGAATTACAATGGATTCGTCGCGTGGAACGTTTACAACGGCGGCGTGTATGATCCAAAAATTCAACGGTATCGAAAAAACCCAACGCAAAAACGCGGGGTTTTTGACGTTTGCGGATTCAGGAAATCGGACGGTCGTCATTTGGAAATTGAAATCAAATGGGGACGGGACAAAATGTCGGCGGATCAATTGCGTCATTTGGACGATTTGGAATCGTCCGGATCATTGTGTTTCGTTGCCCGTGATTTCGATCAATTTGAACAATGGTTCAATTCGTTGGATCAGAAAAAAAAGGGCGTTAAACCGCGCCAAAATAAGTCGGGCGGATTTGGTTCGACAATTTAATTTCGGCAATTTTGCCACACGGGATTTTGGATCGCCCGTTTTCGATCCGTTTAATTTTAAAAATATAATATGATCACAAAATTTCAATCCGTGACGGGTTCAAACTTGTCATTGGAAATTCAAAAAAAGGCGGACACGGTTTCGATCGAATTCGCCACACCAACCGAAAAACGGATCGTCGAAATCACACCGGACGATTTGTTCAATTTGATCGGGCAGTTGTTAAGGATTCAAAGCGAATTTAAGTCAAACCAAAAACCCGACAAATCATGAAAAATCAAATCAAATTAACGAAACGACGTGATTTCAAATTTTATCGGTCGTATTTTGACGTTTTCACAATGTTGGAAAATGACGCCGACAAATTGGAATTCGTTTCCGCACTATTGGACGCCCAATTCACGGGGGTCAAACCTAATTTCGAAAACAATCCAATGTTGAATTTCGCGTGGAATTCACAAATCCATTCGATCGAACAACAAATCAAAGGGTATCAGGATAAAACAAAAACCATTTTGACACCCGACAAAGGGGGTCACGAAGGGGGTGACAAAGGGGGTTCGGTACAACATACAACGAACAACAAACAACAAACAACAAACAATGACGTGTTGCCGTTCAAACAAATTGTTGATCATTTGAATTCAACGTGTGGGACGAATTACAAACACACGTCGTCGGCAACAAAAACAAAGATCACCGCGCGGATCAATGAAGGGTTCACCGTGGACGATTTCAAACGCGTCATTGATTTCAAAAACAATGAATGGGCAAATGATCAAAAAATGAAATCGTTTTTGCGTCCGGAAACATTGTTCGGAACAAAATTCGAATCGTATTTGAACAACGCGCCAACGATCACCGCCAAACAAAAATCAACATTGACGTTTTCCGCGGTTCAGTATCAAACCGAAATGGACAAAAAACCACAATTCAGGAATCAACAAGTTGTGGACACGTACGAACGCGAAACGAAAGGGGGCGACAATGGGTGATCGACATGAAAACATTCAGGCGTTCGCAAACATGGGATTCAAAGTCGGGAACGCCACACAACAAAAAACGAAATGTCATGGCGGTCGCGATTGTGGAAATCCCAACGCAAAAAACAAACGTGACACGTGTGTGTCCCTGAATTTGGACGACGGAATTTGGAATTGTCACAAATGTGGGAATTCCGGATCAGTTGCCAAACGATCGGATTCATTCAGCAATCACCAACACGTCCGGAAATCGTACGACAAACCCAAATTGGGCGGATTGAAACCATTGAAACCGAAAACCGATCCGGTGATCAAATGGTTCGCGGATCGTGGGATTCCTGAATCAGTTGTGACGGCAAACAAAATTGTCGCGGAACGGGATTGGATCGTGTTCCCATACATTCGGGACGGGAAAATTGTGAATTTGAAAAAACGTCACATTCGCGAAAAGGATCACCGACAATCAGCGAACGCCGAACCGATCATGTTCAACCGTGATCGTTGCGTTGATCCGGATTGGGTCATTGTCGTCGAAGGTGAACCGGACGCGTTGGCAATTGAAACCGCGGGATTCACCAATGTCACGTCACCGAATCAGGGCGCGCCAAATGCGAACGACAAAAACGTGGACAAAAAATTGGAATGTATTGACAACACGTGGGAAATTTTCGACACGAAAACGAAAATCGTGATCGCCGTTGACAATGACGACAACGGTCGTCGTTTACAACGTGAATTGATCCGCCGGTTTGGATCGGAAATTTGTTTCACGGTCGATTGGGGCGACGTTAAGGACGCGAACGAATGTTTGTTGACACACGGGATCGACAAAGTCAAACAAATGATCAACGACGCGATCCCCGTTCCGGTGTCCGGAATTTGGACGATCGACGATTCATGGGATTCAATGTTGGACGGGTTCAGGAACGGGAAAAAACGTGGTCAAACGACACACATTCCCGACATTGATCCGTTGTGGACATGGCGAACCGGTGACGTCAATTTGTGGACGGGGTACAATAACGAAGGGAAAACGACATTGTTGAACCAATTGTTGTTGTTGCGGGCAAAACATGACGGTGAACGATCCGCCATTTTCAGTCCGGAAAATTATCCGGCGGACGAATTTTTTGACGACGTCATTCACACGTTGGTCGGGAAACCAACCGATCCACATTTCCACACACAAATGACGGAATCGGAATATTCGGTCGCGGCGCAATTTGTCAATGATCATTTTTTCATTGTTCACCCCGATCACGATTTCGATTTGACAACGTTGTTTGACAAATTCAAATTTTTGGTTCGACGTCACGGTGTCCGACACGTTGTGTTTGATCCGTGGAATCAGATCGACCACGACATGAAATCCGGCGAACGTGAGGATTTGTACATTTCCCGAACAATGACAAAGTTCAAACGATTCGCGATCGACAACGACGTGTCGTTGAATATTGTCGCACACCAAAACACGCCGCGCGAATTGGACGGGGCGGGGAATTATTATCAGCCGAACAAATACAATTTGAAGGGCGGCGGAACGTTCAGCGACAAAACCGACAACGTGTTGGGTGTTTGGCGTCCGTTCATGCGAACCGACAAACGTGATCCAACGGTGACGTTCATTTCCGAAAAGATCAAAAAACAACGATTGGTTGGATCATTGGGCGACACGAATTTGAATTTCGATTGGCAAACGAACCGGTTCACCGTGAACGGGAATTCCGGATTTGAAAACGATCCCGAACCGTTGTCATATCAAACGACAATGATTTCCCCGAATTTGGATTTTGAACCGGACGATCAGGTCGCAAACCCAAACAATGACGATTTGCCATTTTAACGGGTCAAATTTGAACGATCAGGTTCGGCGGGTCGAAACACCCGTCGGATCAAAGATCGTCCCGCAAATCGAAATTTTGGCGGAAATAAGGGGTGAAACCTCAACACCTCAACAACACAAAAACAAGGTGTGAACACGTTCAGCCGGCGCGCGCGTCCGTTGAACACGTTCACGTCATATTTGTCCGCCGCGCTGAAAACGATTTCACGATCCGCCGTCACCGTCGATCATGAACACGTTTGTCCGCGGCGGGAAAAAAATCGGGCGGTTGTTATAAAATAAGATTGTTTTATCTTATATTTGCCACGAACAAAAACAATTGAAATATGTCAGAAAAAACACAAAACATTGAAAATCAGAGGGTTGCAAATCCCGACGGTCATTTGACGACCGGTCAAAAATTTGATCATTTGGAAAAAATATTCCGTGACGCGGGGTGTCACCCGACATTGTGTTTCGAATATGCGGTGAAAGTTGCCGGAATTTGCAAAGCGAAAAAACATTCGGTTTTGGACGTGTCGATCAAACGATCAGCGGATCAAAAAGAAAATGAAATCACAATCGGACAAACCGTTGGTGATCGTGTAATTGTCACAAAAACAAACGAATCATGAAAATCGAAATCAGGCAACACAAATTCAATTTGATCATGGGAACGTTCGGCGAAAACGCCGTTCGTTCGTTTGGTCATTCAATCAAATCGTCAACGCGTGATCAGTTCGTGAACGCCACAACATTTCCGATCGGGTTCGGTCGGTTCGTTGGGTTCATTTACATTGAAAACAAATGGGAATCACGCACGTCGAAAATTTATTCACCAAATATCAAAATCGAAATATCATGGGAAAAAAGGAAATAAAACGGAACACGTTGATCGTGTACATTGGAACACACGACAACAAAAATTTCAAATATCAGGTGATCACAACGTCGTCCGACGACATGGAAACCGGTCAATCATTATCATTTGGACGACGCGTTTTGACCGTTCCGGTCGGAAACGGGATTTCATGTCACACGGACGACGGTCAATCATTTGGATCGTTTTCATGGGCAACACCGGATCAAAACAATTTCATTCAAAAACATTTTGGGGATCAGGTGGCGGAATGGTCGGCGGACGATCGAATGAACGCCGAACGGATCAAAATTGAAAAGGCGGGAAAATCCAAAGGTGATCGCCATTTCGATTCAGTTGTTGCCGAAATCAAAAAGGCAACCAAACACATGAACACCCGCGAACGTTTGTCCGCGATCAATTACATTTCAAATCAAATTTTAATTCAAAAATAAAAGTCATGAAAAAAGAAAACACACAACACCCGAAATCACACCCCGCCGCGAAACCGTTGAAAAAATACACGGACGCCGAACGTCACGCGGACATGGTCAAATTGATCCCAACGATTGTCAAAGACGATCCAACGATCACGATCGAATCAATCCGCGAATCGCTGAAAATGGATCATTTCATTTTGTCCAACGATCAGGAAATCCAAAAGGCAATCGACGAAATCACGGACGATTGTGAACGATCATTTGTGGTCATGAATGAAGTCATGAAAAATCACGGAATTCACATGGATCGTTTCATGTTGTTGATCACCGATCACCGCAAAATCAAATCATGTCGCCGAATTATCACCGCCGGAAACGGGGCGAAATATTCCGTGACGTTTTGGGGTAAAAATGGCGCGGTGTTGAAAACGTGGATCGGAATCAACATGGCGGAAAAATATGTTGCTTTTGGGACGGAACACATTTGTCATTCAGTCGCGAACATGGCGAAATTGGAAAACCGCGCGGAATTACAAGCGGCGACAATTGCGTGGATCATTTCGGAATTCGAATCGGACGGAATGGAAATGGCGTCGGAATTGATCACCGATCGAACCGTGACAATAAAATCACCAACGTTTGATCAATTGATCGTGTTCAATGGTTTCAACGCGATCGCGACGTTGTTTGACGGATCAGTCAAAACGGGTCAAGTTGACGCCACGGAATCAGGAATTCCACACGCGGGTTTGATCGCGACATTGTTCCATTCACACGCGTCAATCAAATCAATCAAAATCAGTTGTCAATACTAAAAACGAAAATCATGAATAAAACGGCAAATAAAAAAATCAAATTTTGGGGATCAATCGGGGAATGTAATGTCACCCCGATCGGATCACCCGACGAATCAACACAATGGCGACAAGTTGTGGACGTGTGTTTGATCGCAACCGATCCCACGGGATCAATTTTGGCGAACGCAATCCGCAAAGCGGGAACACCTGAAAACGTTCCGAATTATTTGATCAAACGAATGTTGGACAAATTGTTCGGGATTTGGGATTTCGATTCCCACGGATTGTCAATCGTGGAATGTATGCAAAACGACGGCGAACAAACGTTCCATTTGCACACGTACGGATCAACCGCGTCGTTCGATTTGGAAACGTGGAATGACGAATTCATGTTGGACGAAATTTTGGCGGAATGTAAAATCACCAAACACGATCCGTCATGATTATTCCGGACGGACACGATCAGGAACAAACACCGAAACCCGTTGACAAATCGTCGCGGGTTTTGACCGTTCCGGTTGCCTATCAAAACAAGGTTGACACCATGTTGACCAAAATGAAACCGGACACAACGATCCGGATTGGTCGGGTTTGCAAAAAGGAAAACCAACCAATGTTCATTCAGGCGATCAAAAATTTCATTTGTTCAAATGATTGGGGCGGCGGGATTGTGTTCACAAACGATTGGACGGGATTCCGCAAACACGAAACACCGGACACGCGGGATCAGGATCAGGACGACCGGATCGAACACCAAAACACGATCAACCGCGACGCGGTCGCGCGACGAAATTTGGCGTTCCGGTATTGGCGACAACGGTTGAAAATGTCACCGATCCCAAAATTTTGTCACAATTCCGCGGAATATGCGATCACCGATCCAAAGGCAACAATCAATTCAGGTTTGACCGCGTTGAAACACGCGCCGGTTGGCGGACGGGTTTTTGACGCGTGGGTCAATCGAATGGAATCATTGGCGGCGGGAATGCAAAAACACGACGGGAACGCGATCACATTCAGCAATCACAACAAACCGACGGTGTTCAATCCGACAATCCAAAAATCGAAATTCACATGAAAAAATTCACATACAAACGCGGGTTGGATTTGGCGAACAACAACAAAATCCGAATTGACCGTTCCGACAAACGGCAACACCTATTGAAACAACGTCACACGGACAATCCATTTTGGATCAATGGCGACCGTCATTTGTGTCCGGAATGTAGAACAAACACACACGTCCGCGAAACCGACGAAAATTGTTCGTGGTGTGGTGTCAAATTTGTTTGGTTATGAACACGCAATTGATCCCGATCCATGTGATCCAATTCACAACGGCAAACCCACGGACAATCACACAACACGGATTGGACACGTTGATTCAATCAATTCAGGATCACGGATTCAACCAACCGATCGTGTTGAATAAAGACATGACAATCATTGACGGGAATCAACGCGTTCGCGCAATGGAAACAATCGGTGAAACCAAAATCCCCGCGATCGTCGTTGACGTGGATCAACAAACCGCGATTCAAATGAACATTCGATTCAACAACGTCGGCGGTCGAAATGATTTTGACGTGTTGGCGAACCATTTCACACCGGAATTTTTGTTCACGTGTGGATTCGACGCGTTCGAATTGGGATTGGTCAAAGATCACGAAACCGACGATCCCGATCAGGACGACAACAAACCGGCGAAAAAATATCGTTTTGCGATCATTTGTGATTCATTGG
>ERZ1046740.469-NODE-469-length-33631-cov-6.722302_pt1 | contig 33631 bp, 25 predicted proteins | sample MGYA00383093_ERZ1046740 | MGnify/ENA primary metagenome ERZ1046740 (study PRJEB29581, sample SAMEA5548363) | metagenome | biome: marine; feature: coastal; material: water | depth 25 m | study: Short-term variability in the microbial, nano- and picoplankton... | reverse complement strand
AATATATTTATAAAAAGATTTTTTGTTTCTCGAATATTGAGATTTTCTGATAATAAAATCCTTCGGGAAAGATTTAGCCCATCATGTTCAGCTATTGAGCATTTGTCAGATCTTGAATTATCTTGTTTGATATTAACCTCATCCAACTTTTCACAACCTATTCCTTCTGGTTGGAGAGAAGAGTTAAAATCAAGACAACAAAAAAATGGCAATTGGTCTGAAAATGATGTGTTTTGTTATGGTGGTATTTTTGAATGGAATTGCCCAGGTTTAAATACAGCATTGGCTCTTGCAGCCATTAATGATGTTAAATTTTAATTCCAGAGTCTAATTTCGTCTGAATTTTTTTGTGAATAAACCCGCCTAATGTAACGCGATTCGTTTTACTTCTGACTCTTTCTAAGGAATGCCATATCGTTTGACCATTAAAGACAAACAGGTCACCTGTTTTTAATTTGACATTTAGATAATCAAGGCTCTGCAATGAAAATATTTTACCGGATTTCGCTTCAATAACTTCATACTCTCCTTGGTTATTTGATCTTACATACTGATCATGATGCCAAGGCAAATCGTATAACCGAAGAGCACCTCCACGTGTTTTATTGAGTAATACAAAAAAGGGGATACTACCAAAAGGAATATCTAATTTACTCTCAAGATATGCTTTGCTTTTTAAGAAAATTTTTTCAGTATGAGGCATATGCCATCGTGGCTTCGATTTAAGTTGCGAAATTGAATGGGTGAATATCTTAGATCTGAAATGTATTCAAGTGCTTCTACACTTGCGTAATTTGATATCTTGGAGATAATTTGTTGTATTCGTTTTACCACATCAATCTTGCATTTTGACAATATCGAATCGAAGTCTGACATTGAATCGAAATATTCTGAAATATTTTGACTCTCAAAGATTACACTATGAATAGATTTTGGGAGTGCATCTAAATGAAATCCTTTAGATGAAAAGACTTTATTAACTTGTTTATTTAACCTTAACAATTCTCTTATTTCGCCTTTTGCAAGTGCATTCTTTACTATAAATCCATCTGCAGTATTAGATATTAATTTTTCAAGAATTTTAGTGCAATCATCAGTATTGAAGTCTACTTCTAAAATGTTAAAGGTTGCTTTATTTCTAAATCCAAACATTTGTTTCTCCATTTTTTTTAAGAAACCCTCCAGCAGTTATTCTTCTTGAATCACCTTTTACTGGCGTAACGGAATGCCAAATAGAGTGCCCTGAAAAAATGAATAAGTCCCCTGGTTTCAATTCTATTTTACGCTTTGGAATTTTATTTACATCTATTGTTTTGTTCTGAAGCCCATCATAGACCTCATGCACAATATGGTCTGCATTTTTAACAACCTGGGTGTCATTCCAAATTAAATCATGAATATAAAGACAACCATCATTTTCACTTGATTGAAGTGTAATAAAGAAGGGAATGACGTCCATTGGAATTTTGTATAATCCCAATTGATCATTCCTCTCTTCTCTTCCTATCATATGCATGTTTTCGCAGTGTGGAAGAAATGAGATATGTTGACTGGTAATGCTTCTAAATTGATAAAACGGTGACGATCTGTTTTTGTCTATTTTCTTTGCTGTTACCTCATCCTCTCCATTAAGAGCTTCTAATATTTCCTTAATTCTTGTGTTGAGGTTATAGCCTAATTCTTGAGTAATCCTATTTTGTAACTCGCTATCAAATTGAGCAACATCCTCAAGCTTTATATCATCAAAAATCAAAAATGAATACAATGAGGTAGGATAAGTTTCTGATGTGAAATTTTTCCAATTATTCGATTTGGACATATTTAAAAAAAGCGAAACTATTTTTTCTATATCCGCAGAACTCAATACGTTCTTAATAACATATCCATCTATTTTTGATGAACTAATGTTCTCAATAACACAGCTTATACCCACTCTATCAGAAAAGTCTAGTTCTACAATATTTATCGGATTATAAAACTTTGTTGGTTTATTAGCTTTTCTTTTTTTAAATATGTTTTTAAACATAATACTTGATAATTATTCAATTAAAATATTTTCCACCTTATTTAAAGTCCACTTACTAAATTCTTTTTCATAAGATCATTTTAAGTCTTTAATTTAAAGAATATTTAATCGTGAACTTTAAAATAAAGAATGTAATTATGCATTTACTTAAAACCACAACCGCTCTTGAGTTGTTGGTTCTTTTTAAATAAATTTGATGCATTGTGTAGGCTTCTTTTAGTACGCCAATCTTACTGGCACCCATTTTATTTATCCATTTATGAGAAACGCTTTCATCATGCATTTGTTTAATAGATGAACCTGCTTGAATAAATCTAAAAGTTCCCAACAATTTCAATCCAAATAAATAATACCTATCACAAAGAATCGTTGATTCAATAATTTCCAATTGCAATTCTCTGATTTTGTTTAAACGAGTCAACCCCCTAAAAGATCCTGCGTGCTTTATTGGGAAATTCATACTCAATGTATCGAGAAATTCATTTTTAAAATACCTTTCATTTACCCGATTTCCGTACATTTTTTTTTCTGGGTCATTTTTAAAAAAATGTTTTACTGGGCTATACACAACAATACATTCTGGATGACCTTGCATTTCTTTCACCATCTCTCTAAGCCCGCAAACAGGAAATAAATCATCATGCGGCATAAAGCGATAAAAATCACCATTTGAGTGAGCAATTAAGTTGTTGGTATTTACACGCCAATCTTGCCCATCTTTAGTCTCAAAGTATTTAAAACGCACATCATTTTTGTATCTCTCTTTTAGTTGGAGTATTGTATCATCAAGGCCATGTCTATCTCCAAATAGAAATTCCACATTCGGGTAGTCTACAGCATCAATATTTTTAACAATGATCTTTAAATTTTCAGCCGATTTATACAGCGGAAACAGTAACGACACTAATGGAAATTCACGCATTTAATTAAGAATCTTACCTAATTCGGAAGCATGTAATGGAGCGCTTGTCAATTTACCCGTATCTATGCTCAAATAACCATCTTCATTGTGAATAATTCCAACTTTAAATCTTTGATGGACTTCACTGTTTATATCATCTATATACGGAGTGCCTCTTGAGTATATTACTCCTGCGCAAAGATCTACACTCGTACAATCTACCAATCCCGGTATAATTTCATTAAAACCTTGCAACATGTCTGTGATTCTTTTCTTAGCTTTTTTCGGATCATCAACTATACCGTTGCAAACATTTTCCCATTCCTTAGGCACTTTTATTTGTTCAGTAGTATCTGTCATTCCTTCAGGATACCAAGAAACATAAGATTTACTTGTTGATTTAAAATTAACGACATCACCATACGAGCCTAAAACAAAAGTCAAACTTGGGATATTCTTGATTTTTTTTGGTAGGATACCATTCAACGCATGTTTTAATCTAAAAGTCCAATTATGATTTGGATTATATTTTAATTTAGAATCTAAATTCAGCCTGTCCTCCCATGTGCAATTAACAACCAAACTAGACTCTAATTCAATTTCAGTTCCATTTTGATTCGCAACCACTTTAAAGCCGTCTTTATTTTTAGCTATATCATGCACTTCGCAATGGAATTCTTTTTTTATTGAGTCGCATTTATTCAGTTTTTCTAAAATCCAAGCATTCATTTTATTTACTTCAACACTTAATTCATTCGTTTCCCATACAGCGTCAACAAAATCACTGTTCAAATAGTTGGGTATATAGTCTAGCTTTTTTATCAGCCATTTAGGGCTTGTGCCTAAATAAGTAGAGCTCCCTTTATATACTTCATCAAAATGTTCGTTTATTTTATCATAAAAGTCATCTAATTCTTTAACGGATAATAAAGAAGATTTCATCTTTATGTAATAAAAAGGAGCGGATAGCCATTTTTGCCATGGAGCTCTTTCTCCCACAATCTCTTCAATCATAGTATCAAAACACATTGCACTTTTCATCATGTACTTGGCAGAGTCAAAACTTTTGTCATTTGCATAAATAATACCCAAGTGTATTTTACCTTCGTTTACACGGCTTGCCCTATTCAATAGTTTTTCGCTTTTCTCAACAATAGTCACTTCAAATCCTATTTTATCAAGTTTAAAGGCTGCTAATACTCCTTGTAAACCTCCTCCAAGAACCAACGCTTTTTTCTTCATACCTATTTAATATGTCTCCAATTTTTTAGTACATGCAAAACCTCTTTACCCTGCAAGGCAATTTCTTTGTAAAACAATAGCCCAAAAATTATCAATGGTATTACAAAGAGAAAATTCAATTTAACAACAAGGTATAAAAGCGAGAATATTAGAATAAAGGAATTGTAAAATTCTGAAAACCAAACTCGTTCGTTTGTCTTTACTGCGTACAAAACAAATTTAATTTTAAGCTTTTTACTCAACAAAATTACAATCAATAAATACCATACAAACCCCATAAGAATATAGACTGCATGAAAAACGTAAAGGGTACAAAACAAAAAGAACAGCTCTAAGGGAAGTATTATTCTTTTTACCCAACGGATTACGTTTTCTTTTTTATAAACTGTAAAAATGGTATTTAGGTTGGCTGCTAAATCATTTTCGTAATCCATAAATTGATGAACCAAATGCAACCTTACACCAGCAAAAACAAGCCATCCGCCTAAAGCGATGTAATGGTAAAACGAAAAAAATGACGCATTACACTCTAGTGCCAACACCATTAATATTGGAAAAACCTGAGTTCCCGAAGCATCTGCTATGGCGCCAAACCAACCTCTGTCTTTTAATCTTATCGGTTTAACCGAATAAAAAATGAAGGCAAGAATAGTTGTTAAAACAAAAATCAAGGACAGTGTATTATAGCCGAAAAGATAGGGAGCCAAAAACAATAAAGGTATAGTTCCAAAAGATGCAATTACTCTTTTCGACATAGACCAATGTGACAGCCTGTTTAGCTTATTGGCTTTTGCATCCGAGTCTACATCTGCAAAATCATTTATAATATTAGCCCATGCAGCAATAGGAAAGAGCACAACAAATGTTTGCCATATTGTGGTGACATATTCTTTAAATTCTTGGCCTGTATAAATACTAACAATGGTGAGTACACCGTAAAAAAGACTGACTTTTACATTCCACCATTCACCCAATCTAAACAAGTCGTTTTTAATGGGCATCTGTTATAAAAATGAACGATTGAGATACTCCTCAGGCTTAACTCCTACTTCTGTAATGTCAATTTCTTGAGTTAGACATTTTGCAATTTCCAAGTCTTGGTCTAATTTCAAGTTTTCTAGAACAAAATCCCTACACTCAACTCCAAGAGTTTCCCAGTTGTTTTTCTGAGAAAAAGTGATCCTAAGCGTTTTCCTCAAAGACTCTACGGTATTCGACTCAGACACATACCCTCGGTTGCCGATAACTAATGCGCTATCTCCAACATTAGTAACTATTGCCGTTCTCCCACACATCATTGCTTCTAAGAGTGATAAGGATGTGCCTTCGGCTCTACTCGGCAAAGCCAGCAAATGGTGTTCTTTCCAAATTTTGGCGATATCGTCAACCTTACCTTTTAATTCCACTTTATCTTGTAAGCTATAAAATTGAATCAAGTTTTTTATATGCTCCAAATCATCACCACCTCCATAAAGTGAAATCTTAAAATCAACACTTTTAAATTCGTCTGAAGAAATAGCTTGTAAAAACAAATCCTGACCTTTAATATAGGTTTGCAGTCTAGCTACAATTGCAATTTTAATAGTATCTAAACTCGGAAATGGTAAGGGGTTCTCTAATTTTAATTTTATGGGATTCGTAATTATTCTTGCATTTGAAATTGCACCACTAATTTGCATTTCGGCATTTTTTAAATTTCGGTATGAAACAAAAAAATGTCCATTTGCTTTTTGGGAAAGTTCTTTATGCGATTCTCTAAAACCCGCGTCTATATCCATATCATGCTCCCAGTTAAACTGAGATATTAAGTAATAGGGCACTTGTTTTTGGGTACAATGTTTAATTATAAACGACTCGTGGTTAATTGTATAATCAAAAGTCTCTCCACTAGAAATTAAAATAGCATTTGGATTCCATTTTGCAACGCTTACCCAATCTAATTTTGATTTATCTAATCCTGTTCTTAATTTAAATTCCGCTAATACTCTACCCGTAAATCTTTGCCCCTTAAAGTAAGATGGAAATGGCCTTTGATGAATTTTAACGCCTTTGTTTTTCAGTAAGAGTACTTTATTGGCAAGTGGACGATGCATAAAGACTGACACCATAACTTCATGACCCAAATCTATTAACCGGTTGGCCACATTATACCATAATTCTTCACTGCCGCCCCACCGAACTACATTTGTAGATATTATCAGTATTCTCAAATCTCAATCTATTTGCGAACAAACCTAAGAAACAATACCTTTCTCAACAAAAAAAGGTATTCGATAAGTTGAGAGCCCTAATTTACTCTACTAATAAAGCCCCTTGGGGAGGAAGCGAGATCGTCTGGAAAGACATCTGTATTGAGCTTAATAAACAAAATGTAAGCATCTTAGCTTCAAACTATAAGCACCCTTCAAAAGAGATTCATTATGAAGAATTACGTGCTTTAGGCATCTCCGTTCAGACTAGAGGTTCGTTTAATTACCCTTTTTCTGAAAACATAACAGACTTGATAAAAAGCTACACGGGTGTAGTTAATGATGCCGTTTTAAACCGTTATTGGAGAGAAATAAAAACATTTAACCCAGATATAATTATTATAAACGCGGGTGAGGCATTTGAGTTTGATCTTTTGAGTATACACTCTGCATTAAGGCGAGTAAACTTAATACGTAAACCTATGTATCTAGTGGTCCATTTTTGCGTAGATCAATTTTTAAATTTATCTCAAAAAGAATTTGAAGGGTATGTAAGACTGTATTCTTTGGCCACTAAGGTTATTTTCGTTTCTGAAGCAAACAAAAATACGGTAACAAGAATTTTAGGTGTAGGCACAGAAAACTTCACCTTGCTCTCCGGACAAGTTCCTCCAAATAAAAAGAAATACAGTACGCCTATTCTAAATAATAAGCGTTTAAATCTAGCAATCGTTGCAAGACTCGAACATGAAATAAAGGGTCAAGACATAGCTATTGAATACTTATCAAAATATGAAAGAAAAAATGAAATTGTCTTAAACGTTTATGGCAAAGGCCCTTCAAAAAATTATTTAGAAAGCTTAACTTCATTTTACAACTTATCAAATCAGATAAATTTTAAAAACCACGTAGAGGATAAAAGTGAAATATGGAAGTCAAACGAAATGCTTTTAGCCTTTAGCCAAGCCGAGGGTCTACCCTTAAGCTTACTAGAGGCGATGGCTCATGGGCGATCATTCTTAAGCACAACGGCTGGAGGAGTTCAAAACATTCCAGATAATTTAGGCTACACGTTTCATCCAACAAATAGAACCTATTTTTACCATTTACTAGATAACCTTTTGGACAACCGTGGTACAATTACAGAAAAGGGAATAGACTGCCATTCTTGGTCTTTAAACCAATCGGTCAAAACGTATTACAACCAATTTTTCGGCCAATGAAAGTGTTGTTGTTTATTGCGTCACATGATCCCCATTTGACTGAAAATCCATTTTTTTTACAATTTTCAAATTGGCTTAACGCGAATAATGAAAAGTGCTTGGTGTCTGTTCCAAAAAATCTCAACTATTTAAAATTTGGAAGAAAGACTAAAGTTGTCTATCGATCAAATAGGATTGGGAATCCTAACATTTCTTTTGCGCGCAACATTATAAGAATGTTTATAAGCAAAAACGTTCACACTCTATTTCCCTTTAATTACCTGAAAGAGTTGGCTTGGAAACCTGACAAAGTATTTGTGTTTAGTGATTCATTTTTCGATTTCGAATTTTATAATAACACTTGGATTTTAAATATCTTCAAAGCTCGAAATACTCCGATTATTAAAATAAATGCTTATCAACCCATATTTGACAATGCAGATACTTTCTTAAAAGAGAAACATAGACTGAGTCTAGATGTTTTTACGAAAATAGTATTTACCCAACACGAAAATAAAACTCGCGTTGAACGGGTTTTATCTCAAAGCATAAAATCCAAAATTATTTTAGAAGAGTCAAATTCAATAACGATTTCTGAAGGCAAGGCCAATGAAAATAAAATCAAAATTTATTGCCCTTTTCCTCTAAATTTAAATTGTTACAGACAGGATCTTTTGATTGAGGCATGTAGTCGATTTAGAGACGAAAATATTAGCGATATTGGAGTAACACTAAACCCTGTTGGACTAACTAAACAATCAAGACATTTATATGATGACAATGTTGATTGGCAAAGATTAAACACCACGAATAACCCAACATTTACTGCTATTTTTCTTGTGTCAGAATATGGCTATTGTTCAGAATTCAAATCGATTCTAAATCAAACAGAATTTCCCGTTTATACAAATATTAAATCTCCATTAAATATCATAAATATTTTTACTGCAGAAAAAGTAAACATCAATTCAATTTTATACTTTCTACGCTCTCTTGATAAAACAAAAAAATACTCCGTTTCAATTGATTTTGCAATAAATAAAACTCTCTTTAATGACATGCTTTCTTAGCATTTCTTAGCGAATAAATTTTCACAATGACATTAAAATTACGCCAAAACATAAAAATGACCCGAGCTTTAGTTCAAAAGCAAATTCAAAAGTCCTTTCACAGGTTTATTTTTGGAGTTACCTGGCATCTGATTATTCCCACTTTTCAGCTTATTATTTTCTTTAGTCTTTGTGGCGCGATAAACAATGATCAAAATTTCCAGCAAATAAATTTAAGACTTTTAATCAATCTATGATTTCCGTAATCATTCCCGTTGGACCATTTGATTTGCATATTGAAAAATGTCTCGAAGCATTGTATGCATCATCTAAATCTAGTCTTCAAGTCATTGTTGTTTTTGATGGTTGGAACAAGCATTTACCTGAACCACCAAATGGTTGGGATTTACAAAGTTTTTCAGTTACAAAAAGAGGGCCAGCAGCCTGCAGAAATTTTGGCGCCCATAAATCTCGAAATAAGTATATATGCTTTTTAGACTCAGATGTTGAAGTACATGAAGGTGCTCTTGAGAATGGTTACTATTTTATTGAATCGCAAAATATTAATGGCGTAATCGGCTCTTACGATGACTCTCCTGAAGATGAGAGTACAGTTAGTAAATTTCGAAATTTACTTCATCATTTTCACCATCAGCAAAACCACCAACAAAAAGGAGTATTTTGGGGTGCTTTTACAATTATTGAAAGAAGCGCTTTTAATCAGGTTAAGGGCTTTGACGAAAACTATACGAAACCTAGCATAGAAGATATAGAGTTGGGTTACCGATTGCATGCTGAAGGTTTCACGGTAGTTATAAATTCTGAATTGCTAATAAAACATAAAAAAAAGTGGACGTTTCTCAACATGGTTTATACAGATACTTATCTAAGGGCTAAACCGTGGACAATTCTTTTAAACAATCTTAAACTTTGGGACTACAGCATCTTAAACACGAATAAAAAAGAAAAAGCATCAGCGCTACTTTCTTTATCAATAGTAACCTTTTCAATATTATCACTTGTTAATTTGGTTTTTATTCCATTCGCAATACTCGCCTTTTTAATGTTTATAGCAATACAATATAAGTTGTATGCCTTTTTTAAAAATAAGTTTCCAGTGCACAAGCTACCTTTACTTTTCATCTTACACATCACCTATTTTTTATCAGCTATAGCAGGGTACACCCTTGGAACGCTACAAATATTTACACCCGAAACAAGATAAATTGGACATGAAAGACAATATAATAATTATTGGTGCGGGGCCCGCGGGACTGACAGCAGCATACGAACTTTCTAAAAATAGCAATAACAACATTGTTATTCTAGAAGCTAACGTGCAAATTGGCGGAATTAGTAAGACTATTAATTATAAGGGCAATTTAATTGATATTGGAGGACATCGTTTTTTCTCAAAATCAGAAAAAGTGTTAAAGTGGTGGGCACAAATGCTTCCTTTTAGTGAAGTCCCAAAAAATACAAAGATTAATTATCACAATAAAAGTGTTGATCTCAAAGACATTATTTCTTCAGGCAAAAATGAATTGATGTTATTGAGGGACAGAAAGTCGCGAATTTATTTTCACCGAAGGTTTTTTGAGTACCCTCTTCAAATCAACTTCGCTCTGGTAAAAAATTTGGGGAAGAGAAGATCTTTAAGAATTGTAAAAGATTTAATTAAAGCTAAAATTAAACCTATCAAAAATGAAAAATCACTTGAAGACTTCTACATAAATAGATTTGGAGAAGAATTGTATAAAACATTCTTTAAAGATTATACGAAAAAAGTTTGGGGTCTTTCATGTAAGGATTTAAGTGCCGACTGGGGCCGTCAGCGCGTTAAGTCTTTAGACATTAGGTCTATCATTTGGCACAGCATTAAAAAAATAATTTATGGCACTGGAACTTATGGCTCCAAAGCCCAAAGGTCTCTGATCGAAAAATTTCTATATCCTGCAAAGGGGCCAGGAATGATGTGGGACAAGGTTGAGGAAAAGTGCCTAGAGAATGGCGTACAAATAATTAAGCAAGCTTGGGTAAACCATATAGGTTTAAGATCTAACAGTGCATATAAAGTCTCCTACTTAAAAGATGATGCAACCCATGAAATTAAATGCAGTGCTCTAATTTCTACAATGCCGTTAAAACATTTAATAAGATCTCTGAGCCCCAGCGCGCCCAAATATGTGCGCAGTATATCTGACAACCTTCAATACCGTGATTTTATTATTGTAGGGTTATCCTTTACCAAATTAAAATTTAAACAAGAAAGAAATGAATTTATCAAAGACAACTGGCTTTATATTCAGGATAAAGGTGTGAAAATTGGACGTTTACAGGTATTTAATAACTGGAGTCCCCACATGGTAACTGGAGACCATTACTGGATTGGTGCTGAATACTTTTGCTCAAAAGGAGATTCTATCTGGAATCTTGATCAAAAAGAAATGATACGTTTGGCATTAGAAGAACTTGAGCAAATAGGAATTGTAGATCAAACAGAGTATTTGGATGGTACTGTTGTAAAATGCCCAAAAGCATACCCCTCTTACACAGGAAGTTATTCTCAAATGAGCGTGATCCAAGATTATGTTGAAGAATTACATAATGTTTATCCAGTCGGGAGGAATGGTTTGCATAAATACAACAACCAAGATCATTCCATGCTCACAGCATTCAAAGCAGTCGAATTAATCAAGAATGAAAGCAGCTCTAAAAAAGAACTTTGGACAATTAATGCTGATGACGAGTATCATGAAGTTCTCACGAAGAGGAGTAAATCATTGTCCAAAAAAATTAAATCTATTTTGGTAAAAACCTAACGCTACGTATAACTGACTGATAACCAGTAATAAACACAAGTGAATTCTTCTCTGAACGGAATATTCCTTTTGAAACGGAAAGGTTACAAGACCATAATAAAACCGAAACTTGGGGTTGGTGTCAATTTTTTGTTCTAGCACAACAATTTCTTTATGGAAATGAAATGCCGCATACCCATACTTTTTGTGCAGTTTAAAAAAAGTCTTAGCTGTTAAAAAATGAGCATGTGTGACCAATATGCTGTTTTCAATTTGATGAGTCATACCTTTGGCATTAGCTCGCACTCCAAATTCCCTATCCTCACCAGCAGAAGTTTTAAATGAACTGCTAAAACCGCGCAATTTCATGAAGTCACTTCTATAAAGGGCTAGGTTATTTGTTGTAGAAAAAGAGTTCGGTGTCCCTCTGTTGACATGATACAAGTATTCAATTAAAAGTTGACTTGCTTCCGAGTAGTTATTATTGTGGTAATAATTTACGACTTTACCTCCAATGACCTCCCCTTCTTGAACTGAGGACAGTATGTTCAACAACCAATTGATATCAGCCATGCAATCATCATCGATAAAAGCTAAAATTTCACCCGAAGCAATTTCTGCTCCAACATTGCGCGCAGCTGCTGGACCTTTATTTTTTTGATAAACTAAATTATAATTAAAGTTGTTATCGAAAAGCCTTTGTATATCAGACACATCCTTTCCTCCATCATTAACAATAATTAATTCCCAGAACTTGCAATCAAGGGTTTGTGATATTAACGATTCAACACACCTAGTTAAAGAATAAAACCTATTGTATGTGGGTAAAATTACGGAAACCTTAATCAAAATCTTTTTACATATTTGCGCAATCAAAAAAGATAAATGTACCTAAACTGAGGGATATTTTAGATGAAAATAATTGAAATAGTAATTGGTTTTCTTACCTCAACTTTTATGATTACTGGGTTATTTTCTATCGGATCTTTTTTTAACAAATTTTTGCCCAATACAGACTACAAAGTCCATATAAAAATTGGTCTTGGATTTGCGTTTATCCAACTTTTTTTTATTTCCATATCCCTTATAGGCAGTAATGTGCTGACAAACATAAGCTGTTTAGCACTCATTACTGCATCACTTTTTTATCACCGAAATCAAATAAGATTTCTGCTCAAAAGTTTTTTTAAAACTATAACTTCATCTCAAATTTTCTTGTTGATAATATTTATTCCATTTCTTTTCAGGCTTATGAGCCCACCAACAAGTTACGATGGTTTGAATTTTTATCTCCCATCAGTAGAGTGGGTTTTTCATAATGGACTGGCCTTTAATCCGTATTTAACTGGGTATACAACCATGCCTATGGGCGGAGAATATTTATTTTCTCTAAGTTATGGATTGGGACAGTACTCTGGCGTCCGATGGACTGACGCCTTTTTTACCTTTCTTTTGATTTCCCTCATATATTCTTTTAGCAAAACGCTAATGTCAAAAAATATTGCGAAGCTCAGTGTATTGCTCTGCATATCAATTGAAAGCACTTTCTTTTGGGTCTTCGGAACAGGCAAGGTAGATACAATAAGCACGTACATAATGCTTTTAGGATTCGCTTTGCTTATTGAGAATTGGGAACGTAAAAATTTTAGTTTATCGTTTGTCATGTTTTGTATTTCTCTAAGTATAAAATATACAAATTGGATACTCTTAATTCTGCCAATAACTTTATTATTTCTGTATCTGATAAAACAAAAATTTACCTTAAAAAGGATACTGTTTGCACTTATTCCCCTCCTGTTTGTCATTCCTACAGTCTTAAAAAACAAGATACAAACAAATAATCCGCTTGCTCCATTAATTGAGGTGTCTGGGCAGAGTGAACATGTAAAACAGCACGGATCACTTCCAAATAAAACGATTATTGAAGGAAATATTTATAACCTTGATAAAGATAAGAAGGAGAAAATTATATCGAGTAAAAGCTTTCAATTGGTCTTTTTTATCAGTGCATGTATTCTACTCATTGCAATTATTATATATCTTTTGTCAAAATCAACTTTCGATATTAAACCATGGTTTGTGTTTTTTATTGCCTCATTACTACCTTGGGTTTATTTTTTAGGTTACAGTAATCAGCCATTGCGGTTTGTTTGGCTATTGTTGATTTTAGGAATAATAATAGTGACTAAATTTCTTGATATAGCTTTGTTGAACTTTAAAAAAATAAGTCATGTATTTTCCGTTTTGTTATTATCCCTCACTTTCATCACATTGACGCACACCGTTTATTCAAAGTATGGCGAAAAGATAAAAGGATTTTGGAGCTATCAGAAAAGTGATCTAATTGAGTGGTACGAAAAACAGGGGTTAATGAAATATGCGTTCAGTTATCAGTTAAAACAAAAGGATTTCCAGCACAAAGATGTTTTTTACTACAATGCACCAACTTTAGGCGCATTCCGGCTGAATGAATATGGTAATCTACCCACTGATTATGTTCTTTATCAAAATAACACATCGAGTCAGACACTTCCAACAAATAAATCATTCATCGTTATTAACCAAAAAACACTACTTAAACGACAACTGGATACAACAAATATTTTATTTCGAAAAGGAGATTACTTTTTGATAAAACAGTAGCACGGAAAATACAATTAAAGTAATCTGAGAACACCGCACTGCAAGTTTAAAGAGGGTTTAAAATAGGTCAGAACCGTTTGTTAAAATCCCATCTTCGAATTCTAAGCCGAGATCAGTGCTGAGAAACAAAGAAAGTTCATGAGCTGGAATATTGCTGTTTACTTTTCCGTATCCCATAAGTACTACCTGAAGAGTGTAATGACTTTAGTAACGCTAGAACCATTGATATTTGCTAATTACAGCCCGACACATGCCGCTTCTGCACATCGCTCGCCATCCATAGCGGCTGAAACAATGCCGCCAGCATAGCCCCCTCCTTCTCCGCAAGGGAAAAGACCTTTAACCTCTATATGTTCTAGATTCTCGTTTCTTGGAATGTTTATAGGAGAAGACGTTCTAGATTCTACCCCGACAATATTTGCTTCTTCGGTGTAATAGCCGTGCATCTTTTGCCCAAATGCCGCAAAGCCTTTTCGCAAACGGCTGCCAATAAACTTGGGAAGCAAAGAATGCAATGGCGATGCTTTAAGCCCGGGCTGATATGAGGTCGGATTTAAATCTGTAGAAAGTTTTCCTTCTACAAAGTCAGTTAGGCGTTGGGCAGGCGCAGTCTGCGTCTTTCCTCCTGCCGTAAATGCCAAGCGCTCTAAATCTTTTTGGTATTCTAATCCTTTTAAAGCGCCAAATTTCTCGTGTTTTGAAATGTCTCTGTCTACATTTATTTCTACAACAATTCCAGAGTTTGCAAATGCATTATTTCGTTTTGAGGGGGACATTCCATTGACCACAACTTCGCCATTGGCTGTTGCAGCGGGTACAATAAACCCTCCTGGACACATGCAAAAAGAATACACACCTCTTTCATTTACCTGCTGTACCAAACTATACGCAGCCGCTGGTAACAATTCATCGCGCTCTGCGCCACAGTGGTATTGAATAGAATCTATAATATGCTGAGGATGTTCTACGCGAACGCCCATGGCAAAAGACTTCGCCTTGATGGCTATTTTCTTTTCATCGAGTAAATAATAAATATCTCGAGCAGAATGGCCTGTTGCTAATATTACTCGAGTAGCTGGCATCTCTGTCCCATTCTGCAAACGAATAGATTTCACGGCATTCTTCTCTACTTCAAAATCTACAACGCGACTTTCAAAATGAATTTCACCGCCATATTTTAAAATGGTTTCACGAATGTTCTCAATAATTTTCGGCAACTTGTTCGTCCCGATATGCGGGTGCGCATCAATAAGAATCTGCTCGGTTGCCCCGTGGTGAACGAGATTTTCGAAAATGCGTCTCACATCGCCACGCTTTAAGCTACGCGTGTACAATTTACCATCAGAATAGGTGCCTGCACCGCCCTCGCCAAAGCAATAGTTAGAATCTGGATCGACCGTATGTTCTTGATTAATGGCGCGTAAATCTCTTCTGCGCTCACGCACTTTTTTGCCGCGTTCGAAAACAATCGGCTTAAAGCCTAGCTCTATGCAACGCAATGCTGCATACATTCCGGCTGGACCGAAACCGATTATATGCACTGCTTTGGCATCAGAAACATCTTTGTACTCAAACTGGCTGTCTTCCTTTTCTGGAACCGATTCATTGACATACACAGAAACCTTGTAATTAAAGAAAATGGTCTTTTTACGAGCATCAATTGATTTTCGTATAACCTTAACGGAAGTGATAAAAGATTCATTTATTTCTAAATGTTCTGCAGCCTTTTGTTTTAAGATATCTGGAATCTTTTCTTCGTCTAAAGTAACACGCAATTGAATGTCTGTTGCCATGGTGGCAATATTACTCGAATTTTAGATGTATTAGCCATCCTTGAAAAAGCAATACTTATTCTTACATTCTACTCGTACTTAAGCACTTTTATTACTTCCGAAGATCTTTGCGTATCTATTTGAATTACGTAAATACCATCCTCAAACGCACTTAAATCCAGCTCTTCATTTGAGTTGAATATAGAGCTTTTTGCTACTGTATGTCCAAGTGCATTGTAAACTGAAATAGTTGCCTGCTCTACCCCCGATATTCTATACTTTCCTTTAGAAGGATTTGGATAAACCCTATATCTAGAAGTGTTTGATTCACTTAGACTCAAGCTAGCAGGATCAACATTTGTTACAATTAAGCCGCTGTCACCAACTGCAAACACAGTTGAATCATACGACACTGTAATGTCTTGGATAGGATGATCTACTTGATCGTACCACCAAAATTGTCCTATTCTTTTTGTAAAAATAAGGCCGTTGTTTCCCCATTCTGGAAAACCACCAAAATATGCCATATTATAAATGCCTTTAGTTACGCAATTAAACCCAGGATAGAAAAACGTGACAGCATTCCAATCAGTATTCCAAGAATTTCCAGCGTCTGTAGAAATTAAAATACCGTCAGTCCCAGTATTTGGATGTGTGGCATAAGCCAAACTGTCGTTTATAAAAACAACATCACTTGTGCCGAGAGAATCGATTGAAGAGTACACCGAATCCCAGGTGGCCCCAGCATCGGTTGTTTTAAAAATGAAATTGCTTGTGGAAGAGGCAAACCCTTTTAGCGGGTTTAAGAAATCGAAGTTTGTAATTTGGTCATCCGCATTCCAAGACCCAATAGCATTGGGCGTTGACCAAGACGCATTCGTCATTTTTGTAACGGTCTCACCCTGAAAACACATTGAACCGCCCAAATAGCCGTTATGGAAATCTGTAAAATTCATTGTACGTTTAAAACACATGTTGGTGTTGTTCAAAACGCTATCCAATTCCCAATTCAGACCACCATCGCTAGTACTAAACAATCCGCCATGCGGCCCGATTAACAAATGTCCTTTTTGTTCATCTTCAAAATAAACGTCTATTATATCGTGCTTACCCCATAAATCGAAATTTATTCCAATGCGATTCCACGTTTTTCCGGCATCTATTGTTTTCAGTAAAAGGCTATCGTTGCCTCCGATGTAACCGACATCTTTATTAATAAAGTGAACACTGTTTAATTTAGAATCAGTACCAGAAGCAATAGTGTGCCACGCTTGAGCATAAGAAAATTGGCTTGAAATAAGAGTCACAACAAAAAGAAACTTTTTCATACAATTGCGTTTATAGCTTTACGCTGAAACAAGAATAAGGGTTTATTTTTTAATCCTTGAAACCACTATTTTTACCCAAATAAATTATTAACACCCCTATTTCATTTGGATAAATTCTCCAACTCCGTTGTAAAATTTAGAGGACTCATTTTAACCTTGACAATTGTCCTTACGGGATTCTTCGCTTATCAACTTAAGTTTTTAAAAGTTGATTCGAATATTGTTGATGCATTACCGAAATCAGATTCTATCGTTCAAGTTTTTAAGGAAGTCGGGAATCGCTTTGGCAGTAACGAAATCGGATTGATAATAATTGAAAGTGAGAATGTTTTTATACCCGAAGCTCTAGGGCATATTAAACAGATTTCAGATTCTATAGCCGGAATAGATGGTGTTGTAGGCGTGACCAGCATTACTAATATGACCACCTTCAAGACCGAAGGCGATAATTTTAATGTTGATGACTTAATTACCGATTGGCCAAAAAATGAAGAAGATGCCAATACCATTAAAGCCGAAGTCACAAGTAATGACATGGTTGTTGGTACACTCGTTTCGTCTGATGCAAAAGCTGCAATAGTTCTTTTCAACTTTCAAAGCGAAACCGATGTAGAAGCAATATCATTAGAAGTTCGGCAGAAAATTGCAACCCTCAATTTACCTGAGAATATCTACTACGCAGGCTCAACCTTTTTAACAAGCTACATCGCTGATATCATAAGGAAAGACATGTTGAGGCTGCTTCCTATTGCATTTGTGCTTATTGCGCTTGTACTGTATTTAAGCTTTCATTCTGCGCGTGGTGTCATATTACCTTTGCTCACAGCTGGTTTGGCCATTCTCTGGGCCATTGGCACATTTGTGTTATTGGGCTTCAACTTATCTATGGTCACCAATAATGTTCCAATAATTGTATTGGCTGTAGGAAGTGCTTATGCTATTCATGTGTTAAATAGAATAAACCAAAGCACGGAAGGGAATGTGAAGCAAGCCATTGTTGTGTCTCTTGGGATGATTACGCTTCCTGTCGCTTTAACTGCACTTACCACCATGGTTGGGTTTTTATCATTTGTCATTGGTGCGTATTTAAGCATGATTAGAGATTTTGGAATTCTGGCAGCATTGGGAACATTTTATGCTGCAGTTCTTGCTTTGGTATTCGTGCCAGCACTTTTATCTCTCACTTCAAAGAAAACTGAGCGCACCCCAGAAGTAGATATACGCATTCGTAAACCCGCGATGTACCGCTATTTGTTGTTGCCACTGTATAAACTAAACATCCAACACCCAAAGCGCGTCATCGTCACTTGGGTGGTTCTTATTCTCATTGGTGGTTTCGGCATTTCCAAACTAGAACGCAGCGTGAGTGTGGCTGACTACTTTAAAAAAAGTCATCCTGCTAACAAAGCGGATAGAATCATGGAGGCCAAATTTGGTGGTTCAAAGCCTGTTTTTGCGGTATTTAAAGGTGAAGTTCAGAGCCCAGAGTTGCTCAACGGCATGCTCGACTTTAGCGCTTATCTAAAAGAAACGGGTTATGTTACCTCTACGCAATCCATTGCCGATGTGGTTGCCAAACTGAATCTTGCTTTGGGCGGAGAAACACCTATCCCAGAAGAAATGTCTTATGTGCAGCAACTTTGGTTCATCTTAGGGCAGCAAGATTTAAGTCAATTGATAACAGAGGATTTAGACCAGGCGTTAATTATTGGGAAGTTTAACAACGCAGGTCAGTCTAATATTAAAGATTTCAAAAAACATGTAAATACCTATTTAACGGAAAATCCTTCAGAGGACTTCACAATAGAAGTTACAGGAATGCCCTATGTAAATGCACAATTGGATAGGAGCCTGGTTCAAAGTCAATTGACAAGCCTTGTTATTGCAGTCATATTGGTCATCGCCTTGGTCAGCCTAATATTCAAATCGCTCTTGGAAGGATTATATGCAAGTGTTCCAATTATTGCAACCATTGCCGTTTTATACGGTGTGATGGGCTTAACTGGAATTCCATTGAATGTAGTAACTGTTCTAGTCGCAAGCGTTGCTATGGGAATTGGGATAGATTATTCCATTCATTACATCACCCATTTTAATGATGCCCTTCACCGTGAATTTGAGTTGAACACTGCTGTTGAAGAAGCCATTATGGTGAGCGGTAAAGCCATCCTCATTAATTTCATTTCTGTCTCGGCAGGATTTCTAATTCTTATTTTTTCAGATTTGATGCCAATGGTGTATTTTGGAATTCTCATTGCACTCAGCATGTTGGGGTCTAGCATGGGTGCGTTAACTTTGTTACCGGCAATTCTCCTTCTTGGGAAAAGAAAGCGCCTCTTAAAAGATGTTAAAAATCAATAAAAAAGTAGTTTCACATATATGCGTTTAAAGTCATCTCTTCTCATTCTCCTTTTTACAGTTGCTTGTTTAAACATTCAGGCGCAAGACGCTCTGTCCATTGTAAAAAAGCTAGATGCCAATTTGGTTAAGATAAAAGACAAGAAAGTCAATGTTGAAATGACAATGACGAATTTGAAATCTGGCAAGGAGAAAATTAAAAAAGCAGAGTTGTATCAAAAAGGAAATTCTAAAAAACTCTTTAGGTACACTTATCCAGAATCCGATGCAGGTATCTCTACCTTGACTTTACCTAACAACGAAGTGTACTTGTATCTCCCGATGTTTAATAAGCCAAAGAAGATTACCAATATGGCTGAAAGTAATGCTTTCAACAAGTCTGACTTTTCAATCAACGATATGGCCACATCTGGTTATGTAAATAGCTTCGAACTCACTTTAATGGACCCTGAAGGAGAGGATTACAAAGTCTTATTAATACCTAAAGATGAAAAGTCACCCTACACAAAATTGGTTCTTCATATTAATAAAACATATTTCTACCGAGATAAAATTGAATTCTATACCAAGAGTGAAATGCACAAATTTGCCTTATACCATCACATTAAGGTAAATGGCGTTTGGGTCGCTGATGAAGTAAGCATGGAGGATGTAAAAAAGAATCATAAAACTACACTTAAGATGTCTGATATTCAGGTAAACAAGAACTTAGATGATTCTATATTTACTTTAGAAAATTTAGTTCCCTCTAAGTAAGAAGGACTTAACCAAAAACATATTAAACTGGTGGGGATCAAGAATTCAAGCGATAAATTGATGTAAAATTTTTCATGAATGAAGCATCAGAAGCCCAGATTGAAATTACCTTAACTCTAGACATTTATTTTTATTCTAAAGGTGACAAGCGTCCCACATAATTGTTGTAATAAAATCAATGTACACCATTCATATTCTGAGACACGTTTTTTAATTAATACTCCTTAAGGTTTAAGATTTTTCATCGCTGCCTTTGCGTAAAAAAAATGGAACATTTTGCGGACTTTCTAACACTTCAGCGCTTATATCTTAAACACTGATTAATTAAAAATTTAGAACAAAAGTTATGTTATCCTTCAACACGAAAAAAACAAGACAAACTATACTCAACGAAATAATATCGACTTTAGAATTTATTGATTATCTAAAATATGAGGCACTTGTTCCCGTGAAGAATATCATAAAAAGAGAACAGGCAAAAAAGTTAAAACTTGTTGCTCAACTCGAAATGATAGAAAGTTAGTTATTGAAAGCTAAAACAGAATTTCCCGCCTATGCCGAATGAAAATGAAGTAGCGCGGGATTTTTTATGAGGTAAACACTGACAAAGATGATGTCTTGGAAAGCTTCACACTACTCTAATTTCTGTCAATTTCTCCTGGCACATTTTCCAAATGAACTGACAATCGAGTAAAACTTTTTCGAAACTAGAATCAATACAACGGGTTTAATTGATGTCTCCCGGTTATCTCACAATTTTTTTTGAAAAGGATAATTTGCTTGTTATGACAGAGACAATACAAGTCATAGGTGATTCTTCATAAATGTTATAACTAAAGTCTTCTTGTGTATTTACGTTAACCGAATGAAACAGCTCCTGCCCCATTACATTCGAAATAATAATTTTAGCTCGTAAATCATCCATATTGTTAAATTTTACAACGATGCCCAAGTCATTCCCGTAACATGTGACTGTTGGATTTGGAATATCTGAAATTCTTTTCCCCTGAGGATAATAGTGAAGCATAAAACGCTCTGATGACTGGCCAGAATTACTAAAAGTGTAATCACCATCTTTCAAAGATGTAAAAATTCCAGTACACATATCTTCGAGGTAAATGGAGCTTCTGCTACTCGTATGATCTTGATTCAAATGCAAATGATATGTTCCATCTTCATTTGTTGGACTTGGATGAAAATTCAGTTTGGTATGTAGTTCTGTGTTGTTCACTCTATTGATTGAGGCCAATACATTGCCAAGATCAAAACTCAGTGAAGGTACATCACCTTGAGAAATCAATTTATATACGTCTTTACCTATTTCGAATTCAAATATTGCAGTTTCATCAAATGAAATGAGAGCACCATCCCATGCACTGTCTGCATTAGAGAATACATTTAATTGAAAACCTGTTCTTCTTTTTAAACTTTGCTGTGGATTGAGATTACTAAAACTGACCCCTCTCCAGTTATTTTGCAGAGTGAATAAAGTTTCTGAATTATTGCTCGTTTTTACCCAAAATCCTTGAAACGGCATAACGCCACCAGTTGATAATTCGGCTGCATCTGTGCCAGCATTGCTATATGCAATAATATTTTCACTCGTGCCAGGATTCTGCACGAAAGCCTTGTATTGCTGGGTATTTGCATCCCAAACATGAATATTTTTATAGAGTAACGGATTATCGATTGTCATTTGATCAGCATCTAATAAACTTGGATATGGGTTTGGAATAAAGTTCCAACCTACTCCATTTTCATACTGAGGTTGGCCGGATAACACTTCATTTCCAGGGTCATTTAAATAGGTTAATGGGTACACCTTATCTCCAGGGTTGTATTCTCCTTCAAAGGTTATGGGATTTACAAAAGAAAAATTGTTGTCGTCTAAATAAATTGAATACGCACGTGTTTGATTACTCAAAGCAGTTGGTGATGTCCAACCTGCATTATTTGAAGAAATCGTAGCATCAGCAGAATAATCCCAATAAAATACGTTTTGTTCATTCTGAGGTGCTGAACTCAAATTCAATGTCAAACCCATAAAATCGGTAAAGTCTCCTGATAATGGAAATGACATTTGTCGCCAACCAGGAGCGTTACTACTCAACTCTAATTCCACCTTAATCAAACCCACAACATCAGGATCGCCAACACTTGATCTTGAAATTAAACCATAGGGCTGATCTGTATTCGAACTATTTGATCTAATTGTCAATTGATCATTTGTTCTTACCCTTCCATTTTCATGAAAAAAAACACCGTAAACGTTTACAGGCACATTGATTTGAAGCTGCGAATTTTGAGACAATGCCAAATTGAAAAAATTCAAAATACCAGTGCCGCTGCCATCAATAATGTGCCCTTCTACTTCGTCAAATAGAATTTGACCGCCATTTTCAGTTTCATATGTACCGTCTACATCAAAATGATTGGCAATCTGCAATGTACTCAGTTTATCAGAAATGAGTTTACCTCCTTCAGCAACATTTACCTCCTTCACTTTATAAATAGCTGATGGATCAATTGTTAACTCTGCACCATCTAAAACAAAAATGGATGTTTTATTATCATTCGCTGGAACTGAACCACCAACCCATGTTGATGAGTTGGACCAATCGCCGGTAGTATTACAGGTGAAATTTGGTAGCTTTTCTCCCACTGGTGGCACCATGAAGGCTGGTCCACACGATGAGACCAAACATTGATTGACTCCCTCAAAGAATATCCCATTGTTTGTATTGAATGATTTATCTACAATTTGAAGGCCTGAAGTTAAATCTTCCATGTCATGATACATGACCAGTGAAGACCATGTCAACGTGGTGGATCTGTTTGTCTCTGTTGTTCTGACCAAGCTCAAAGCTGTTCCTTGATAAATAGGCTCATTATATGTTCTTCTCACTTGCCGTTCTGTCAAAGCTGTACTCCAAATACGAACCTCATCTAAATAGCCTCCACCAGTTAATTCACCCATTCCGCTTGACGCGCTTTTCATTAAATAGAAGTCTTGTGTGTTGGATAAGTCGTCAATTGTCGTCACTTCATCTTTTGCAACTACCTCCCCATCAAAATACATCCATGCAGAATCAGCAGTGTTATTGGCATCTCTTTGCAAAACAGCAGTTATATGCAACCAACCAATTGAGTTTACAGAAGGAATATTTGGGCTTGATAAAGTGAATGCACTACCGTCATCTAGCTTAAACTTAAATTTATTTGTGGTTGCAGTTACTTCCCAAAAAACACCATAGCCCTTTCCGCTCGTCGTTTTTTTGGTTACGATACCATTAGATTCTTTAGATATTGTTGTTAAGTTTTTAGGGTTTATCCAGAATTGAATTGAAAAACTTTGTGTTGAATTAAAGTCAAGAGAAGGGTCATCTTGAATCTCAATATGTTCTCCCGTATTGCTAAGTAAAGCGCCGTTAAAACTCAAAAGATTACCATAAATGTTTGTTTGGGAATACCCATAGATAAAGCTAAGAATAAAAAAGAATGTACTAAACAGTTTCATGATTAATAAAATTAGGTTGTTGGTTTTTGGTTTAAATCTTGGTCTGCAAATCAATCTAAACGAAGACTTGCTTTGGGTTTGTTCCTCTTCTATTTTCCTCGTAGTAGAGTATAAAAATGTAAATCAGAACATTCTAAGTCTAAAACTAATCACTTTTTATGAATAACACAAAAGCCACAAACTCTCACAAAAAGAATGTAGCTTTAGCTAATTCCTTTCTTATTTTCGCCGCCACAGATATAGTAGGGTTTTAACACGCTTAAAATGATCAAATTTTTCTTGTCCAAACATGCCAATAAGGTATACGCAGTTGGACTTTCACAGGAAATCAATTCATCAGATTTACCAAAATTAACTTGGCTCTTCGGGGACGCTGAAATACAGAACAGCGATACTTTGGAGGGCTTTTTTGTTGGTCCTCGTAAAGAGATGATTACGCCTTGGGCAACCAATGCTGTAGAAATCACCCAAAACATGGGTATTGAGGGTATTGAAAGAATTGAAGAATACTTTGTTGTTGATTCTGAAAAAGCAGAGCACGACCCTATGCTGCAAGTATTATACACTAGTTTAGGTCAAGATATTTACACTATAGAGCACGCACCTGAAGAGTTAGTCTATATTAAAGACATCGCAGCGTATAACCAAAAAGAAGGTTTGGCACTAAACGCTGAAGAAATTGAATACTTAAAAAGTGTTGTAAAAGACTTGGGTAGAGTGCTTACAGATTCAGAAATCTTTGGTTTCTCTCAAGTAAACTCAGAGCACTGTCGTCACAAAATATTTAACGGTCAGTTTATTATAGATGGAGAAGAGATGCCTACTTCTCTTTTCAAACTGATTAAGAAAACTTCTGCAAAACATCCTGGTAAAATTGTTTCTGCCTACAAAGACAACGTAGCTTTTGTAAAAGGCTCTAAAGTAGAACAGTTTGCTCCTGCGCGTCAAGATCAGTCCGCTTTCTTCGAAACAAAAGAATTCAATTCTGTTATCTCGCTTAAAGCGGAAACGCACAACTTTCCAACTACAGTTGAACCATTTAACGGAGCTGCAACAGGTTCTGGTGGTGAGATTAGAGACCGCATGGCGGGTGGTAAAGGTTCTATGCCTTTAGCGGGAACAGCGGTTTACATGACAGCTTACTCTCGTTTAGAAGAAGGTAGAAATTGGGAAAACGGAATGGCCGAAAGAGATTGGTTGTACCAAACCCCAATGGACATTTTAATCAAAGCTTCTATCGGAGCTTCGGATTTTGGAAACAAGTTCGGGCAGCCTTTAATTAATGGCTCTGTTTTAACATTTGAGCATGAAGAAAACGGTAAGAAATACGGTTTTGACAAGGTAATTATGCAAGCTGGTGGTATCGGGTACGGTAAAGAAGGGGACGCACTTAAAGATACACCTGCTGTTGGCGACAAGATTGTCGTGATGGGTGGAGATAACTACCGCATCGGTATGGGTGGTGGCGCTGTATCTTCTGTTGCTACAGGGGAATTTAGCAGCGGAATTGAATTGAACGCGATTCAACGTTCAAATCCTGAAATGCAAAAAAGAGCCTACAACGCTGTACGCGCAATGGCCGAATTAGATAAAAATCCAATCATTTCTATTCACGATCACGGTGCAGGTGGACACTTGAACTGTCTGTCTGAATTGGTTGAAGAAACTGGTGGTGTTATCGATGTAAATAAATTACCTGTTGGCGACCCAACACTTTCTGACAAAGAGATTATCGGTAACGAGTCTCAAGAACGTATGGGATTAGTTATTAACGAAAAAGATGTTGACTTACTCACAAAAATCGCAGAACGTGAAAGAGCTCCTATTTATGTAGTTGGTGAAACCACAGGAGATCACAAGTTTGTTTTCGAAAACAAGAAAACAGGCAAAAATCCAATGGATTGGGAATTAGGCCACATGTTTGGTTCTTCTCCTAAAACCATATTGGAAGACAAAAGACAAAAAAGCAATTTTGCTGAAGTTGAGTACGACAATAGCAAAATGCAAGAGTATTTAAACGCTGTACTACAGCTAGAAGCGGTGGCGTGCAAAGATTGGTTGACTAACAAAGTAGACCGCTGTGTTACAGGCAGAGTTGCCAAGCAACAAACTGCTGGTTCTGTTCAATTGCCATTGAACAACTTGGGTATTATGGCTTTAGATTACAGAGGAGTTAAAGGTATTGCCACTTCTGTAGGACATGCACCTATCTCTGCGCTTATCGATCCTGTAGCGGGTTCTCAAGCCTCTATTGCCGAAGCCTTGACAAATATTATTTGGGCACCTATCGCAGATGGCTTAGGAGGGATTTCTCTTTCTGCCAACTGGATGTGGCCAGCAAAAAACGAAGGTGAAAACGCACGTTTATACGATGCCGTAAAAGGTATTTCTGACTTTGCTTGCGAATTGGGCATCAACATCCCAACAGGGAAAGACTCTTTGAGTATGACCCAAAAATACAAGAACGATGTTGTGTACTCTCCAGGTACGGTAATCATTACAGCAGTTGGTGAAGTAAGCCAAATCAACGCAACGGTTGAACCTGTTTTACAACCGAATACAGATTCTACTTTAATGTATATCGACTTAAGTGGAGACGACTTTAAATTAGGTGGATCTAGCTTTGCACAGGTTGTCAACAAGATTGGAACTTCGGCACCAAGCATAAAAGACGCCAAGCAATTTGCAGCAACGTTTACCGCAGTGCAAAATTTAATTTCTGAGCGCATGATTTTAGCCGGACATGATATTTCTGCGGGTGGAATGATTACCGCATTATTAGAAATGACTTTCGCTGAGCCAAACGTGGGTATCAACATTGATCTTTCTGGTGTTGAAGCTGGAGACGACATTCAGTTGTTATTCTCAGAGAAATCTGGAATCTTAGTTCAGGTAGCCAACGAAAATGTAGAAAAAGTAGTTTCAGCTTTAGTTGGAGCACATTGCTATGCCATCGGTACCATATCCGACAAACGCGAAGCTTCTATCGTTACCAAAGACAACGCATATGTTTTAGATATAGATTCTTTAAGAGATACGTGGTACAAGACTTCTTACCTTTTAGATGCTAAACAAACAGCAAACGGAAAAGCGAAAGAGCGGTTTGACAATTATAAGAATCAATCTTTAGAATATGTATTCCCGAAAAACTTTAAAGGCGCCTACGCTGATTTAGGTTTAAATCCTGACAGAAAAGAACGTAGTAGTGTTAAAGCAGCTATCATTCGCGAGAAAGGGGTTAACGGGGATCGCGAAATGGCTTACGCTATGCACTTAGCAGGTTTTGACGTGAAAGATGTGCACATGACCGATTTGATTTCTGGTAAAGAAGATTTATCGGATGTAAACTTCATCGCCTTTGTAGGTGGGTTCTCTAACTCAGACGTGCTAGGATCGGCAAAAGGTTGGGCTGGAGCATTCCTGTACAACGAGAAAGCTAAAGCTGCATTAGACGCGTTCTACGCAAGAGAAAACACTGCTTCTTTAGGAATCTGTAATGGTTGTCAGTTAATGGGCGAATTAGGTTTATTATACCCAGAGCACGATGTTCACCCAAAATTAGAGCACAACGAATCCGGTAAATTCGAATCTGGATTTATAAACGTTACGGTTCCACAAAACGATTCTGTAATGCTAGGCTCATTGTCTGGATGCACTTTAGGAATATGGGCGGCACACGGAGAAGGTAAATTCAACTTGCCAGAAGCGGAAGGTGAATACAATGTAATTGCAAAATATACCAACGAAGGTTACCCAGGTAACCCAAACGGCTCTGATTACAACGTTGCTGGTGTAGCAAGTAAAGATGGTCGTCACCTGGCTATAATGCCACACTTTGAACGTTCTATCTTCCCACACAACTGGGGCTACTACCCGGCTGAGAAAAAACAAGAAGTACTTTCTCCATGGATTTTGGCTTTTAGAAATGCCAAGGAGTGGGTAGAAAATACGCACTAAGAATTTTATACATAGAGATAAAAAAAAGGCCCTCTTGCGAGGGCCTTTTTGTTTGAATATATCTTTTCAATTAGAACATAACTGCTGCTCCAACCTGTAAGTATCTATTTTTATGCGCTAGCCCATCTACGTATACAGAATTAAATAATCCCCAATTGTATTTTGCTTCAATTTGAAATCTTGCAATTTCAATTCCTAATCCCAAACTCAAAGGAATATCGAAAAAATTCGTTTCGGTGATTTTTGTAATCGACTGCTCACCTCCTGGAAAATCTTGTCTGTTGTCTGATAATTTAAAATTAAATGCAAACCCACCCATACCATAAACAGGTCCAACAAATACTTTACAAACCGAAGGTAAGCTCAAAGTGTGCATTTTAAATTTGCTTTCAGAATTTAAAAAACCATTTTGGAAGTATTCTAAAGCCGAATTAAATCTTACGCGCTCAGATGTGGTTACTTCCGAACATACTCCAACATAAAAAGCTTCCAAATTATCATGGGGCGCATTGCCTACTCGATACGTATTTGCAGAATGCCAGCCAGCTTTAATTCCTACTCTAAATTCTTCCTTTTCGCTTTGTGCATATGCGGATAAGTTTCCCAGCGTAAAAGAAATGGTTAATAAAAGTGTAATTCTTTTCATAGTTATCTATTTGAGACGAAAATAAAACGAAAAACACTAGATTAGGAATTTTAGTCGACTCAATTGTAATAACACATTGTTAATGACTGTTTGCTCGAGTCAACTTAAACTGGTTAATTTAAATCTGCGTACATCGCACTCCTCCTCTATTCATTTCTAAAACACATTCATTGCATCGGTTGCAACCGGATTCTGAAATACTACCGTCTTTCAGTTTAGTGATAAACTCGGCATCATAAATTAGTGGGCGCGCTAGAGCAATAGCTTCAAACCCTGAATTCATTATTTCATTAATCCCATCTAAAGAATTCACTCCTCCCAAATAGATCAATGGCACTTTCACTTCTTTTCGAACTGCGCGTGCTTGATTCAAGAAAAAGTTAGGTTCAAATTTGTAGGCTTTGACAATGGCTGGACCGAACAAACGCATAGTTAAACGCTCTGCGCTATTTTCTCCATTTTCTATCATTCCCTTTAAAGGGATATTACCACGCATTAAATAGAATGGCGTTTTACTCGTAAAGCCGCCACTTAGAACGATACCATGGCAACCGAGTTTTTCAAGTTGACGGCAAACATATTTGCAGTCTTCTAACGTAAAGCCTCCTTTAAACCCATCTTCCAAATTCAACTTGACTAAAACTGCAACCTCATTGCCAACGGCATCTTTTACAGCTTTATATATTTCCAATGGAAACCTAGAACGGTTTGCGATCGTTCCACCATATTGATCTTTGCGCCTATTGGTTTTCGGGCTTAAAAATTGACTCAGCAAATAGCCGTGCCCCATGTGAATCTCAACCGCATCGAAGCCTGCTGATTTTAAAGCTAATGCTGATTTTACAAAATCGAATTTTACTTTTTCAAAGTCTTTCTTGTCCATGGCTTTTGAAAAAGCCAAACCAGAAAGCACACCATAGGCATTAAAAATTCGACTTGGCGCAAGCGGTTTTTTTAACTCTGTGTTTTTCGAGAAAAAACCACAATGCGTCAACTGAATTGAAACTTTTCCACCTGCGTTGTGAACTTCAGAGGCTAAACAATCGAGCAATGGCAGGCTATCCGGGTTAATACACATCTGATTTTTAAACGTTCTTCCTTCCGGAGAAACCGCGCCATAAGAAACTGTGGTCAATGCTGTACCTCCTTTTACAATGTTTACATGATGCTCTATTAAATCTTGGGTAGGTACTCCATTGGTAAACATGCCTTCATAAGTAGCAGATTTAATGAAACGGTTATCTAGGGAAACTGGGCCTAAATGAATAGTGGAAAAAGCATCAATCAAACTCTTGTTAAAACTTTAGAATTGAAATTTGTTTATCGCAATGTACTAAGCCCATTTCCATTTTTTAAAAATTGACAGATAATTATATCCTGTATTATCAGACAATTGTATACTTGTGGCGATAAAAAGCAAATTATGAAATACACTCTCGCAATTTTGACCTTACTCTTCGGAGTGAATGTTAATGCTCAAATTACCATTGAAGATGTAACCTTACCTGCCACGTTAAAAGCTAGTGAAAAAGAATTGATTGTTAATGGTGGAGGCTTAAGAGAAAAGTATTTCCTAGACCTATATGTGGGCGGGCTTTATTTAACGAGTAAAAGTTCCGATGCCGATGCAATTATCGCTGCCGATGAGGCCATGGCGATTCGTATTGAAATTGTTTCTAAAATGATTTCGAGCGATAAAATGATTGATGCCATTGATGATGGCATGGAAAACTCTACAGGTGGGAAAACAGATGCACTTAGTTCTGAAATCGCATTGTTTAAGGAAGCATTTAGCGAAGAGATTGTTGTCGGTGATATTTACGACATTGTCTATATACCAGGTACAGGGACTATAGTTTACAAAAACAACAAGAAAATAAAAACAATTAAAGGCTTAAAATTTAAACAGGCCACATTTGGTATTTGGTTATGTGATGATCCTGCAGATGATAATCTGAAAGAAGGCATGCTGAAAGGATAAAAGACATAGCACGTTTTATCGCAAAGGAACTCCATTAAAGTTCCTTTTTTTATTTATTAAAAAATTGATTAGGCCATAGATTTTAGCAATTCATTTTGAAAAGAAGTAAGACTTTGTCCTTTAAGTTTGCATTTTAATCAAAGTAGTATTGAAACACCTCTTCATATATTTCTTCTTTTTATCATCAGTCTGCCTATTGGCACAAAGACCTGAAGGCTCTGCACCAAAATCTAGTGGCGAAATATTCGGTCAGCTGAAAGACTCATTAAGTGGTGAGCCTTTAGAATATGCGGCCATTTCTGTTTTTGATTTAGAAAATCAACTCGTTTCAGGAGGCATGTCTAACCTTAATGGTAAATTCAATATTCCTGAACTTCCTTTTAGAAAGTATTACATCACAGTGCAATATGTAGGTTACGACCTTAAAACGATAGAGGATATAGAATTGAACAAGCGTAATCCAGCAAAAAACCTGCACAGTATTCAAATGGCCGCAGATAATGCATTGGATGAAATTGTGCTCGATGGCTCTACACCAAATATTAGCTACGATATCGATAAAAAGATAATTGATGTTAGCAATCTAGAAGTAGACCTGGGTCAGAGCGCTACTGAGGTTTTGGAAAACGTACCCAGCATTTCGGTAGATATGGATGGCACTGTGAGTTTGAGAGGAAGTTCAAGTTTTACTCTTTTCATTGATGGCCGTCCAACTGCTATGGACGCTAGCACTGCTTTAGCGACAATTCCTGCCAGCACGATTAAACAAATTGAAATCATTACAAACCCTTCTGCAAAATACGAATCTGAGGGTGTTAGCGGAATTATGAACATTGTGACCAAAAGCAACAAGCTAGAAGGCGTGAGTTTATTAGCGAATGTAAATGGCGGGAATTACAACAACTATTCTGGTGACGTTTCAGTTAATGTTCGTCAAGAAAAAACAGAATTCAACATTGGTTTAGATTATAGAAACAGATCAAGACCATCAGACAATTTAATTGAGCGCCTTACAACTTACGACACTGCCACAACTATGGTGCGAAGCAACGGCCTTGGAGATTGGGGTTCAGAAAATTACGGTGTGAATGGAGAGTTTTCATATATACCCAATAGCGGCCATATTTTTACAGTTGGCGGGCGTTTCAACAAAAGAAACATGCGTTGGGTAAACGATTTATACTTTCAAGAATACGAAGACGATGTTGAAGTTTACAATTACTACAATGACGGCTTATCCAAATACAATATCACTTCCTCTTCCACGTATCTCAACTACCAACTAAACTTTAAGAGAGATAAAAATCACCACTTAGATGTTAGAGCCGTTTACAATTACCGCTACAGCGATGATATTGCCGATATAGATTTTCTAGATGAAACAGGAACTAAAATTGGCGGCAGACGAAATACTGAAAAAGGCCCATCGAATATGCTTCGTTTTAATGTGGATTATTCTAAACTCTTTGAGAATGGAATGACCTTTGAAGCGGGAAGCCAAGCACAATGGGGTGGAAATACCGATGAGAATAGAAACTACGAATACAATGCCACCATTGGTGAATACGAACTTCAGGATAAATTCAGTGCAGATGCCACTTATGTACGAAACATTGCTGGTTTCTATTCCCTTATAAAAGGAAAACAAGAAAAGCTAGGGTACCAACTTGGGCTTAGAGCGGAGTATACGGATAGAAGTATTGCTTCTGAAAACTTTGACACAACCACGTTTATCAACCGATTAGATTGGTTTCCAACGGTTCACCTTTCTTATGAATTGCCAAAAGGGCATCAACTTTTAGTTAACTATACGCGCAGAATTCAAAGACCTCGAAGTTATTACCTCGAGCCATTTGTGACATGGAGAAACGCTTATGCTATTTATAGAGGTAACCCGGACCTAAACCCTGAATACATAAATGCATTTGAAGTGAACTGGACCAAGGCATTAAAACAGAAAGGGAATATCTCCATAGAAACTTACGTTCGATTTGTTGAGGATTTCATCAGCAATGTATCTGTTCCGTTTGACACAAACATTATAATGTCTTCGCCACTAAACGTGGGTCAAACTATCTCCATAGGAATAGAACCTTCATTTAGCTACAATCTCTTTGATTGGTGGAAGGTTGATGCCGCTTTCAACTTGTTTCAATATTCTATTCGTAGCAAACATGAGCAACTTAGAGACAGCGACAATCTGAATTGGAATTCTCGTTTGACGAATACATTCCCTTTTAAAGGCAGCTGGAATATTCAGGTTACCAGTCGTTACATAGGAGCTTCTAATACTGTACAAGGGCGTTCTGAAGGCTACTTTACAGCAAACGGTTCGTTGCGAAAGAGCTTCAATAAAAGTCAGTTCACGGTACTCTTTCAAATGCGCGACATTTTCTCTACAATTAAAAATGAGAGTTATTCTCTCGCAGGAAATGTGGAAACATTTGGCATCAGTGAACCGCGCACACCAACCTTTACTATTGGGTTTTCAATGCGCTTGAACAACTATAAGAAGAAACAACAGGAAGCTGAATCTGATGATTTTTAGTCCAGGCCTTGACAGTTGAATTGAAACCCTACCCCGTGAATGTTTTTGAATTCGTTTCCTAAATCGGGTTTTAAATACCCTGGAAGTCGAGAAATAAAGACATCCATACTCCGTCCAGAGAGATAATCGTCATCCCCCCAAAAAATCTTACTTGTGATAAAGGCGTGCTTTAAGACGGTATTCTTATGGAGTGCAAAAAACCGAAGCAGTTCAGCCTCTTTTAAAGTTAATGTCTTAAACTCTGCAGTGTGCTTGAGCTTTAGCTGAGAAAAATCAAAAATATAATTACCGATTTCAAACTCAGCCTGCTCAATTTTCGGGCTAACTATTTTAGTGCACTTTAAGAAAATTTCAATTTATAAAATGAAACCCTAAATGCTTTGGTAATGTAATCGTCTCCGCCAAGTTTTAACCCCTCTATCTTATCCGCTTTAAGCGACTTTGCCGTTAAAAACAAAATTGGTATTTCGCTATTTTCTTTATGGGTGATAGTGGTCGATTCAAAGCCGACCATTTTTGGGGGTATGACGTCCAATGCACACAAATCATAGGTGTCTAATTTAAAAGTTTCTAACCCATAGCACAATTATGAAAAAGACAATTTTCTATTTAGGTATCGCGGTGCTTGTATTCGTCAGTACTTTAAAAGCGTAACCTTCGGCTACCCAAAACAACATTTCTAAAGTTTCGGCTTTAGCTTCCATTAAATGGGAAA
>ERZ1046740.468-NODE-468-length-33671-cov-9.069163_pt1 | contig 33671 bp, 39 predicted proteins | sample MGYA00383093_ERZ1046740 | MGnify/ENA primary metagenome ERZ1046740 (study PRJEB29581, sample SAMEA5548363) | metagenome | biome: marine; feature: coastal; material: water | depth 25 m | study: Short-term variability in the microbial, nano- and picoplankton... | reverse complement strand
TGGGGTTGTAAAGGAGGGTTATGCCAAGTGTCGCCTTCTTTTAATTCTTTTTGGTATAGTTGAGCAGTATTAGTGTCAATGTAATTTAACATAAACTTGCCGTTATTTACAAACCAAGTTTCGTCTTTATCTTTATGAAAATGCATAGAAAATTTATTACCTTTTTTAGCGAACACTAAAATTTTACCACAATATTTGTCATTAGTTGCCCAAATAAGTTCGTATCCCCAGCCCTTTTCTACTGTTCCATTTAATTGTGTCATATGATAAAATCCTCTACCGGTTTAAATTTGTACTCTCCAATAGTATTACTTAACTTTTCTATATCTGCTTTTGTATAATACTGGTATTGTTTTACTAAGTTTTCGGGCATAGGTATTGTATTAATTTCAGCTCCCCATTTTTTAGCTATTAGTTCTGCTATTTGTAAGAAAGTTCTAGTTTGCCCTGTACCAATATTCCAAATATCTGTTGCATCAACTGTTAAAAACTTTTCTAAAATTTGACATACATCACCTACATGAATAAAATCTCTATGTATATTCTCACTATTTTCAAAAACATTTATTTTTTTAGTTTCAATTGCTTGTTCTTTAAACTTATGAAATACACTTTTTTGATCACCTTTATGTTCTTCTCCAGGACCATATACATTAAAAAATCTAAATCCTTGAACATTAACTTGATATTCAGTTATTGACTGAACAAATCTATCAAATAAGTATTTGCTCCAAGCATATGGTGATTGCGGATTTACAGGCGAGTTTTCTTTAAATTCTGTATTACTTCCATATACACTGGCACTTGAAGCATACATAAAAGTTACTCCAAATGTATCACATAATTCTAACATTTTAATACTAAACTCATAATTTTGCTTTAGGATTTTATCAACATCTTTTTCTGTTGTATCACTAATTGCACCTAAATGAATTACTCTATCGTATTCTTTTGGATCTGGAAATCTTCCATCAATATAATCATACCCTTCTACATCATGTCCTTTATGGGCAAGATAAGGGCCTAAATTTTTACCTATAAATCCGTTACTTCCTGTAATTAAAATTCTCATTCTTTCTCCGGCATTGTAAATAGTGCATTAACTCCATTTGTAGCATTGCTCCTTGCAAATACACACCATTGATATACAAATTCATTTGGATAAAAAGTTTTTTTATAATCCTTAAAACTTGTACCTGTTGTATACACATCGTCTGCTACAAGCACAGGATGATCTGGATTACCTGTAGCGTATTCGTTTAATGCATCACCTAATGCAACGCCTCCTCTAGGAATGCCTTCTGCTTTACTAAAAGGTTTTATTTGATATTCCATAATCATTTTTGCTAAACACCGCCATTCTTTATTTGATATTGCATCACATTCTATTTTCCACGATAATGGAAGTCCTGCATGACCTACAAACTCTCCGTCTTGGAACAGATTCATTTATTATCCTTTATTAGAAATTTTGTTTATTAACTCTGTTGTTGAATGTCCTTCTATCTTAGGAAATATAACTACCTTTGCTACATCATTTCCTACAGTTGTTTCTACAGTATAATCTCCACCTTTTACAATGATATCTGGTTTAACTTTTTCAATAGTATCTATTGGAGTATCTTCATCAAATATTATAACTTCATCTATAAATCCTAATTCTTCTAATGTTTCTTTTCGCTTTATTTCATTGTTAATGGGTCTAGTTTCGCCTTTAAGACGCTTAACACTTTTATCACTATTAATGCCCACCACAAGGCGTTTACCTAGCGTGTGTGCGTGTCTAAGTAGCTTTAAATGACCAGTATGCAGTATATCAAACACCCCATTAGTCCATACAATACCCCTATCTAAATCATCTAATGTTACTGGAACAACTCCACGTTTTTCTACACTACGAGTTGCGGCATAACTGGCAAGTTCACAAGCATAAGGAATACTTAATCCTTTATTATAAGCATAAACTATAACTGCTAAAACTATATCTCCTGCACCTGTAACATCTGAGACTTCTTTTATATCTTCTTTAAAATAATGATATTCACTATCTTTATTTAAAACATGAATACCATTAGAACCGTCAGTTACAACTAACCAAGTCCAATTATGATCACGCATATATTCTAACGCATGAGTTTTATTATACTTGCCATTCCATTCTTCATATTCTTTCATATTAGGTTTTACTAAAAAGGCACCATCATAATAATGTGCATCTTGTTTAGGATCAACAAATAATTTTATATCTGCTGTACCTAATAATTCTTCAACAGTTTCTTCAGTAACAGTTCCTTTATTATAATCACTAATAATAACAAGATCGTTATTAGATATACTTTCTAATAATCTTTTTAATGCTTCTTTACCGGTATATTTTGTTTCTCTATCCCAACGTAAAAGATGTTGTCCTGAATCTCCTACAAGTCTTGTTTTAATAGTTGTTCTATATGGCTTATCTAAACTAGATAAATTACTAACTATATCAGTCTTTCCTAATAAGTGAAGTACATGAATTCCTTGCGTATCTTTTCCTACTACTCCATATAATTCTGTATTAACATCTATATTTTTTAAATTAATTGCTAAATTAGCCGCACCACCTAAATTAAATGTTTGGTGGTGTTCGTTTAAAATTAAAACATTAGCTTCAGGAGATACTCTATCAGCTTTACCGTTAATCCAACGGTCTAACATTATATCTCCATACACTTTGATCATTTTTGTTCCATTAGCGATACTAATTTAAAAACTGTTTCTAATTTTGTTAAATTTGATTTATTTTGTAAAGTATTTCGTAAGCCTTGATGTAACGGTTTTGGCCACTTATTAAATCCTACCCAAGCATATCCGTTATGTTCTTCATTTAATTTTGGTATGAATTCTTCTTTTATAACACATAGATATGTATGGAACTTAAACTTTTCGTCACTACTAACAAAAGTCTCTAAAGGAATAGATTTAATTATAGAAGGTGTATTTCCTATTTCTTCTTGTACTTCTCTTTGTAATGCTTGAAATGGGATTTCTTTAGTCTCGTTAGTTCCACCAACAAGTCCCCAAACATTATTTTGTTTACTTTGGGCTCTATGTAAAAATAAAAACCTATTAGTATCTAAAGTATAGAAGAGAGCACCACTACATATTATATCAGTCATACTAATAATTATGCTAAAGAGCTAGGCGCCAGGTGCCGATTCGATATGTGCCTTCGAAGCTTAATGTCCATTCTGAACCGTCCCATCTATATTGGATACCGGTATTAAGGTTGGTTGTATATTTAATATCTATTGTAGAGTCTGAACCGTCATTATTACTAGCATTAAATACTATAGTCCAGCTATTTCCGTCCCATTCAACTATATCATTAGCTGATGCAATAAAATCAACACCAGCTACGCTTTTCCAAGCATCTGGGCCATCAGCATTAGTTGATGCACCAATATCTTCTAACAATAAAATTCTAGTACCACTAACTTTAAGGTTTGTTGGATTAGTTCTTGTTGGATCAATAATATAGTCAATTGTACCTTTAGTAATTGCTGGTCCTTCAAATATTGAATTTGTAGGAATAGTATCAACATCCCAGTTTACAATTATTTGAGTTTCGTCTAGAGAGTTTAATGCAAATGTACCAATAACATTTCCAACATCTAATCTATTCAAATAAATTTTGCTTAGTCCTGCTATATACTCTCCAAGCTCTGATTCTAAAACTGTACGCCAATTAATTTCGCCAGCAACTCCATTTTTACCTAATACAACTATATTGTTAGTTACAATAATATCATAGCCTGCCGCAGTAACAACTTCTAATGAAGTAGCACCTTGTCTAGAAGAAACACTTGCTTTAGATTTATCAGCTAGTTGCGGATCATCTGTAGATACATTAGCCAGTGAAGGATCTTCTGCTTTAACATCTTGTGAAGGACTATCATCATATGCTTTAAGTTCAGGAACACTTTGACCTAAATCAATAGTTCCTCTAGTTTCATCGAAAATGCTCATAACAACACTTGTTATAACACCTAATTTTTTAACTTTAGCTGGAGGTGATAACCAAATTGGAGTAGTAAACCCTAACTGTCCTACATCAATTTCAGATTCTGTACCTATAGGAATACTTCTAGTAGAAAATTGAATGTTATCTAAATTTACTACACTTAAACTTGTCCAATCAACATAGTTATCAGTTGTTTGTATTTCTAAACTAGGATTAAACAATGTTAATATTTGTTCTACTATTTGTAATTTTTGTTCTGTATTAGTTGACCAAATATCACAATTAATGCCTAGCGTAAATGGTGTTGGTGCTAGTCTTTCTACAGTATAATTTTGTCCTTGTGTATTTAAATATTCTTTACCTGTACTATCGTAAGCTCTTTCACGCAAATGTATTTTACCTACAAAAGAAGAATCAAATGTTCTTTGTCTATCCATTTCTAATGTGGTTATATAAATGCTTATTCTTGGAGCACTAGGTATTTTGTTTTCACTATTATCACGTATAATATGACCAACTTGACGTGTGATATCGCCGTACATCACAGGTATTTGTGTTAAGTTACCTTTACCGTCTTTATAAGAGAAGTTACTAAACAACCTTGTAAGTTGCGTAATATAACGTCTTATCTGAGCATCGTAAAAATGTTGCATTAATTATCTGCCTTTGGTTTAAGTGCCTTGGATAGAGGTTGACGTTCTTTAACAGTTTCACTTCCAATTGTTGATGTTTTAGTATTATTAATAAATTGAGTTTTATGTGTATTTCTCGTATCTGTATTAGTCATTGTCATACGTACTGCATCTTCCATCTTAACCCACCTTTTCGAATCATACCTAAATAATCTATTAGGTAAAAAGTCTGTTCGTAAAAAATAATCGCCTTTAATACTAGTTGTTGGAAAACCAATACCATGTCCAAATGCTTCACCGTTAGGAGCAATACCATCTCCAAGTAAGTAACCATCATACCCACTTCGTTCTGGTGTTTGGTTAACTCTATCAGCTAATAGTCCGGCTTGACTTGCATCTAATGTATTAATATCAGTAGTAACAAGTTCTGGTTTACCTTTGTCATCTACTTGTAATGTAAATAAATTCGTTGTATCATACCCTGACTTAGGTGCATCAGCTTCTGCTTGTTGAACAACAGCATTATTAATTTGCATTTCTTGTTCATATGTAGAAAGTACATCTCTAAGTGTTTGAGCTGATCCTTCTTCAGCAGGTAAATCTAATATCTCTTTAAACTCTTGGCTATCAACAATCTGTTTTAATTTAACTCTATATAAATGTGGAAACCAAGTTTGACTAAAGCCTTCTGCGGCTCTATTTACATCTTCTACTACATAAAACCGTTTAAGTGCTACACTATAATCATTAAGTGCATGTGGATCTTTTAAGTGTGGAAATTCTATTACATCACCTGACATAATTTTTCTACCTAATGTCTGCACACTATCATTAATATGTATAGTCATCATTAAGGTATCGTTTTGTAAGAATAATCCAAATTGACTCATATCAAAGTCAACATCTTGTACGTTATAAATTCCTCGAATTTCATAGATACTAGGATCATACTTTCTATCCCTATTTTCAAGGAATAGCATATCCTGAATATTTGTTTCTTTTACAGCATCATACCGTGGTTTATCAGCCGTGGCATCAGCTTCGTCAGGATTTTGTGGTCCTAAATATTTGTGTATAAAAACGTCAGTACCGCCAACAGTGAACATCTCACTAATGTGCCTATCAAGAAATTGATAATCAGCACCGCGTTCGGGTTTATATATAGATAACTTAGGCATCGTAATAGTATTTATTCGATGGCGGTTCCCGATAAATACTAATGGAGACTAACAAATATGGCTGATTTAACAACACAAAAACAAGAAGTATTTGATTATGTAAACCTATCATTAGGTGGGGGCATGGTCGATGTTGAACTTGATCCTGCACATTACGAAGAAGCTCTTAAAAAAGCCTTTGCTAAATTTAGACAACGCTCTGATAATTCAGTTGAAGAATCGTATATGTTTATGCCAACTATTGTTGATCAGAATACCTACATATTACCACAAGAAGTTGTTGAAGTTAGAAAGTTATTCAGACGTTCAATAGGATCACGTACTGGTGGCGGTGATGGTGGTACATTATTTGAACCATTTAATATGGCTTATACTAACACTTATCTTTTAGCAAGTACAAATATGGGCGGATTAGCAACATATGAGTTATTCTCACAATATCAAGAACTTGTTGGAAGAATGTTTGGTAGTTTTATAGAATTTAAATGGAATACTACAACTAAAGAATTAACACTTCTACAGAGGCCCCGTGCTGAAGAAGACTTACTATTATACTGTTATAACTATCGCCCAGATAGCCAATTATTAACAGATTATCTAGCTGTACAATGGCTTAAAGATTATACACTTGCAACGTGTAAATATATGCTTGGTGAAGCTAGGAGCAAATTTGCCACAGTAGCTGGTCCACAAGGTGGTACATCACTTAATGGTGATGCTTTAAAACAAGAAGCCTTAGGCGAAATGGAAAAACTTGACGAAGAACTTAAAACTCAAGTTGCAGGCGGCCAAGGTTATGGCTTCTCAATTGGTTAAAAAACACTTGACAAACAGATAAATTTCTTATATAATAATACTTTATATATGAGGAATATTCAAATGGTAATTGGAATTTGTGGGCTTATTAGCTCTGGCAAAGATACAATAGCAGATTATTTAATTAAAAATCATACTTTTTATAAAATCTCATTTGCTGATAAGTTAAAAGATAGTGTATCAGCGATGTTTAGTTGGGATCGTGAATTACTTGATGGTAAAACTAATGAAAGTCGTGAATGGCGTGAAAAAGTAGATACATACTGGACTAGCGAAACAGGTCGTACAATTACACCAAGACTAGTATTACAAGAATTTGGTACAGAATGTATGCGTAACGGATTTTATGATGGTATATGGGTTAGTTTAACTAAAAAGAAAATTATAGAAAATCCGCACATGAATTTTGTCTTACCTGATACACGTTTTCCAAATGAAGCAAAAATGCTATATGAAATTGGTGGTGAAGTTTGGCGTGTAAAACGTGGTAATGATCCAGCTTGGTTTAGTGAATATCAAGAACTAGGTGTAGAACCTACTGATGTACACCCTAGTGAATGGGCATGGGCACAAACTAAATTTAAACATATTATTAATAATGATGGTACTATTACTGAACTTAAAGATCAGGTACGAGATCTCCTTGCTTCCAAGTAACACCTTCTTTATATAAAATCTTACTACAATTTGCACAAACAGTTTTTAAGTTTGACGTACGAACATTGTTAAGGTTTCCATCTATATAGTAAACATGAAATTGTTCTTTATGCTTACTTTTAAATCCACACTTATCGCAAATACTTTTCTGTTTATATCCAGCATGAACCCACTTAGGTAATCCAGGCTCTGTACTTCCACGTTTAGAACAAGTTTCACAACGGCTTCTATAATAAGGAACACCTTCCTTATAATAATTAATTGCTACCGGCTTTTTACCGCATTTGCATAGGGGTCTCATAGTAGTATTTATACCTCCCCTTTTCGTACCCCTTTTGTATCATATTTTTGCGGTGTATTCCGTACCGTTTTTTGGCAATTCATATAAATACTTGTAACATGCTCAACGGGAGAACATAAAATGGCTAATTTAGTATCACCAGGAGTACAGGTTCAAGTAATAGACGAAAGTTTCTATACACCAGCTGAACCGGGTACAGTACCAATGATATTCTTTGTATCTGCACAAGATAAGAAAAATGGTGCAGGAACAGGAACAGCCGCGGGTACAACGGCGGCAAAAGCAGGCGAACCATACTTGCTTACATCACAAAGAGAATTAACAGAAACATTTGGAGATCCAAGTTTCTATACAGACACAAATAACAATCCAATTAATGGTAGCGAATTAAACGAATATGGTTTACAAGCGGCTTACTCATACTTAGGTGTAAGCAACAGAGCTTATGTAACTAGAGCTAGTCTAAACACTACAGAACTACTTGCATCAGCTACAGCGCCTGCGGCTAACCCTGCAGATGGTACATATTGGTTTGATACAGGAAATACACTATGGGGTATTTTTGAATGGAATTCAAATGCGGCTACTGTTACTGGTGGACAGAGCTTTACAAATAAAGTTCCAACTGTAATTACAGATAACACAAAATTAGTAGGCAATTCAGCAACTGGTGTACCTAAGACTTCCGTTGGTCAAGTAGGTGACTATGTAGCCGTTGCAACTACTACTTTAGAAAAAATATATTATAAAAATGCTTCCGGAACTTGGGTACAAGTTGGATCTGATGCATGGATGGCTTCAAACGCAACTGTAACAGGTACGCAAAGCAATCCAAGTATTACTAACGGTAATACAATAAGCATTAATGGAACTGTAGTTACATCAGGTGGAACTGCATTAAGTAATGTTGAAACAGCAATTAATGCCGCAGGTATTGCCGGCGTAACTTCAGCTGTAGTTGATGGTAAATTAGAAATTTATGCAAACAGTACATCTGCAAGTGACGGTTCAACTGCTGACGGTAAAATTTTAATAGCGGCAGGCGGCGGAACATTAACTACAGAAATCGGACTAACGGCGGCAACTTATGCGGCACCGGCTTTGGCTATTTCAGCACATACTAATGTACCAGAGTTTAAAGTAAGTGACACAGTACCAAGACCAACAGGGTCAATTTGGGTTAAAACTACACAACCTAATGTAGGTGCACGTTTTAGAGTTAAAAGATTTAACGCAACAACGGCACTTTGGGAAGATATTGTAGCTCCAATGTATGCAACAAACCAGTCAGCTTTATACAACTTAGATAAAACTGGTGGCGGAGTAAACTTGGCACAGGGCGTTTTATATGTAAATTATAATAATGCAGAAGTAACTGATAATATTGCAGACTTTAAAATTTACAGACGTAGTACTACAGGATCTACTAGAATTGTAAGTGATATTATTACAACACAGCTTTCAGCTGGAACGTATGCATTTAATATCCAAGAAACAAAAGTAGCAGTAGAGGCTTTAGCGGCTGATGTAACTATGAGTGTAACTACAACTGGTGCATCAACTGATGCAGATTTAGTTGCAGGAGCAATTAACTCAGGTGGTTTTACTAACATTGTTGCTTCAGTAGATGCTTCAAATAGAATTGTTATTGAACATAATGATGGTGGCGACTTCCGTATTAAAGATACTGGAACAGTATTAGCATTAGCAGGATTTACCGCTTATGTTGATGCTAACTCAGGAACACCTAACTTGTATACAGCACCAACTGGCGACACTACACATGATTTTGTTGCAAGTAACTGGCAAGTATTAACTCAAACATCAAGCACAGATGCTCCAACTGCCTTAACAGTAGATGGACGTATTTGGTACAGCTCAATTGTTGACGAAGTTGATATGATGATACACAATGGTACTACTTGGGTAGGCTATCAAGATTCAACTAGCCCATTTTACGCAGTAGCTTCTGGAGATAAAACAGATCCAGCAGGTCCGATTGTAACGGCTACAGAGCCAACTTTACAATCAGATGGAACTGCACTTAAAAATGGTGATCTTTGGATTTCAACAGCAGACACAGAAGCATATCCTAAGATTTACAAATACAATGGCACAACATTAAAATTTGTACTTCTTGATAATGGTGATCAAAGTACTGAAGACGGAGTTCTTTTTGCAGATGCACGTTATAATACAGCAGGTGCTAATTCAGACAAAGAAGGAACTATTGCGGCACTATTAGTAAGTAACTTTATTGATATTGACGCTCCAGATCCAGCACTTTATCCAAAAGGTATGTTGCTTTGGAACTTACGTAGAAGCGGATTTAATGTTAAGAAATTTGTTCGTAACCATGTTAACACGGCTACTGACAACATTAGATTTGGCGACGAATCACAAGACGCCTACTATGCACACCGTTGGGTTACTGAATCAGGTAACCAAACAAACGGAGCAGGTAGTTTCGGACGTAAAGCTCAACGTAAAGTTGTTGTACAGGCATTACAAGCATTAGTAAATAGCAACCAGAAAATTAGAGATGATGAATCAAGACTGTTTAACTTAATGGCTTGTCCGGCTTATCCAGAGTTAATTGGTGAGATGGTTACATTAAACTATGATAGAAGCCTAAGTGCTTTTGTTGTAGGAGATGCTCCATTTAGATTAACACCGGATGCTACTTCACTTAATAACTGGGGTAAAAATGTTAACTTAGCAACCGAAGACAACGATGACGGACTTGTTACAAGTGATGAGTACTTAGGCGTGTTTTATCCAAGTTTATTTACAAGTGATAATGCAGGTAACAACGTAGTTGTTCCACCAAGTCATGGTATACTAAGAACTATTGCACTAAGTGATTCAGTTTCGTTTCCATGGTTTGCACCAGCAGGTACAAGACGTGGTGGCATTACAAATGCTAGTTCGGCGGGATACATTGATAGCGAAGGCGAATTTGTAAGTACTGCACTTAATGAAGGTCAAAGGGATACATTGTATAGTAATGCAGTTAACCCAATTACATTCTTAACAGGTGCAGGTTTAGTTAACTACGGACAGAAAACTAGAGCCAAAAATGCTAGTGCGTTAGATAGAATTAACGTTGCTAGACTAGTAATTTACTTACGTGGACAACTTAAAAAACTTGCTAAACCTTATATCTTTGAACCAAATGATAAAATTACACGAGACGAAATTAAGGCACAAGCAGATAGTTTGTTACTTGAGTTAGTTGGTCAAAGAGCACTTTATGATTTCCTAGTTGTATGTGATGAATCAAACAACACACCAAGTAGAATTGATCGTAATGAGCTTTATTTAGATATAGCTATAGAACCAGTAAAAGCTGTGGAGTTTATTTACATTCCATTAAGACTTAAAAATACTGGTGAAATTGCAGGGCTCTAAGATGATAAATATTACTAACGAGGAGATATTATAATGAGCATTTCAACACTATCAAAACTTACAGTACCTTTGGATACTAGCTCTTCAGCAAGTAACCAAGGACTGTTGATGCCAAAACTCCAATATCGCTTTAGGGTGACATTAGAAAATTTTGGAGTTGCAGGCACACCGACATCAGAACTAACAAAACAAGTTGTTGATGTAACAAGACCTAACGTGTCTTTTGAACAAATTACTGTAGACGTATACAACTCACGTGTATTTCTAGCAGGAAAACATACATGGGAACCAATTACACTTAACTTACGTGAAGACGTTTCGAACAATGTACAAAAATTAGTTGGTAGCCAACTACAGAAACAATTTGATTTCTTTGAACAATCAAGTGCGGCATCAGGACAAGATTACAAATTTGTAACTAAAATTGAAATCTTAGACGGTGGTAACGGTGCGAATGCAGTTGGTATTCTTGAAACTTTTGAACTTTATGGTTGTTACCTAGAAAGTGCTAATTATAATACATTAGCGTATAGTACGAATGATCCAGTAACTGTAGCGTTATCTATTAGATACGATAATGCAATACAAACACCACAAGGTACTGGTATTGGTACAGCAACTGGTAGAGCAGTTGGTACACAAGCTACAGGCGGCGCATCAATATAAGTATTACAAGTATAATATTTCCTAGTTAAATTAAGAAGGGGCTTTAATCGGCCCCTTTTTTCTTGACAAAACCCCCACATTTCGTTTTAGATAAATAATAGTATGGCTTCTAGAAACACATTTATGTCTAACTTTGCTCAAGGATTATTTAATCCTAAAGGCACTATGGGCGACTGGCATCACGCCAGGGCATTATATACTAACGATAGTTTTAGGCTTGCTCCTAAACATAAATTTTTATATCATGTAGTATTCAATCTTAATGCAACCGCTGTTAAGATACTTCCTCAATTAAAAACTGAAGAAATTAATATGTTAGTTAAAGCAGTTGACATGCCAAAATTTAATGTAAGTACTTCTTTAAAACATCAATATAATAGAAAACGTAACTTACAAACAAGATTAGATTACGATCCTATTAGTATTACATTTCATGATGATAACTTTGGTCAAACAACTGCAATGTGGGAAGCATACTATAGATATTATTTTAAAGATGGAAATTATACAGGACATGATGGTATTAGTCCTCTAGATAAACATCATGCATATAATAAAGGTAACACTTACGTAGGTCAAATATATAATAAACATCGCTATGGTTTAGACAACGATAGTTTTTATAGTTTCTTTGACAGTATACAAATTTTTCAACTATCAAGAAGAAGATATACAGCCTTTACACTTGTTAATCCTATGATACAAAGTTGGCAACATGATAGTTTAGATAATAATTCGAGCGATGCAGTACAAAGCACTATGCAAGTATTATATGAAACTGTTTGGTATAGTCGTGGCGCTGTTAATACAGCAGAAGGTATTCCGAAAATGTTTGGTTCACCTTCGGGACATTATGATACAACACCAAGTCCAATAACAGTAGAAGGTGGTTCAAACTTTGGAGGACTGCTTGGAGGAGGAGGTATTTTAGCACAAACTGGAAATCTTTTACAAGACATTTCAAGTGGACAAGCATTTTCTTCTCCAGGAAGATTACTTGGTACTATACTTAAAGGTGCTAACATTTTTAAAAATGCAAAAGGCTTGTCTATAGACGGAATTCGTCAAGAAGGATTTGGTATTTTAAAAAATGCACTTGGCGGCATTGGAGGTATAAGTGCAAATCAAGTAGGTGGAGTTGCTAGTTCGTTCTTTCCTAAAAATAGCGGATTAGGATCTATTATTTCAAACGTTACTCCGACGATTGCAGGAATAGGCACAGTTACGGCAGGATTTGCGGCTGTTAAATCATTGACTTCAGGAGGTGATATTTTAAGTACAGTAACAAAAGCCGCGGGCGTAGGAGTACTTCTTGCTTCGGCGGCTGATAGCCCCTTTGGTAAAAAAATAATTAATGCTGGAACTGATTTGGCTGGAGATGCTCTTTCATCAATTTCATCAGCATTTAATAATTTATCAGAAAGTGAACAAGCTTCAGAAATACTAGATGCCACTAACGCTATTACTTCTAATTCAAATGATGCTTTTGCTAAAGTTGAAAAAAGTGGTACTGCGTTTAAATCTGGTGGAACTAGTTTAATGGATTTTAGAGGTGCGGCATGACAACTAGAAGTACAGCTATAGACACTTCAGATCATAGAAGTAATTTACCTCGAACAGGTCCTAATGATACAGCTGATACAGTTAAAAGTATGTTTAACAAATACTTTACTGAATCTTTATCATTTCCATCTAATGAAGTAGATGCAGTTGTAGGTTTCTTTGAAAGTCGAGAATTTGATCCAACTAGTGCTAGAACACTTGGAACAGTTCTTATGCAACAGGCAAGACTTGATGGTGTAAAAGTATTTGAACTTTTAGATACACTTAAAGGTACAGATAGATTACAACTAAGTGCTGTCGTTACAGAAATATTAAATTATAATAGGTCAAAAATTAGTACCCTTGGTTATCGTGTCGATTCTTCTAGTGATAAATTAGAGAAGCGTAACGTGTTGGTATGACATGGCGAAATATGCACAGGGACGCTATAGTCTTAAATATACAGAAAAATACTTAGGCAACAAAACACCCCTTTATAGATCTAGTTGGGAATTCGCATTTATGAAATTTTGTGATGAAAGCCCATCCGTGTCTAAATGGGCAAGTGAGTCAGTTAAGATTCCTTATAGGAATCCTTTAACAGGAAAACTTACAGTTTATGTTCCAGACTTTATGATTCAATATACAGATGCAAAAGGAAAAGGGCATGTTGAATTAATAGAAGTCAAACCTGAAAACCAGATGAAGAAAGAGAGCATCGGAAGAAATAAGTACCGACAAGCTCAATATGTACAGAATCTTGCAAAATGGGAAGCCGCAAGATATTGGTGTAAACAAAGAAAGATTGTATTTAGAGTCATCAATGAACATGACATATTTCATAAAGGAAAAAGGAAATGACGGATGGAACCACGGCAGATTCACTTAATGTAATAGCAAGTTTATGGCCAATATTTTTAGGATTCGTTACATTAGTAATTGTATTAGCTAAAATGCATTCGTCAATAGAAGTCCTACGCGAGAAAGTCCACACTCTTTTTGAGCTGTTCAACCAAAATAAGAAATAAATATACACGTAGTTAAATTGAAAAGAGAAGTATTATGGCATATAGTGAAAAAGTATTAGATCATTACGAAAACCCGCGAAATGTAGGTACGTTTGATAAAGACGATCCAAATGTTGGAACTGGAATGGTTGGAGCACCAGCATGTGGTGATGTTATGAAATTACAAATTAAAGTAGACGAAGAACAAATAGTAGATGCTAAATTTAAAACATTTGGTTGTGGCTCAGCTATTGCAAGTTCAAGTTTAGTAACTGAATGGTTAAAAGGTAAAACTTTAGATCAAGCAGGAGAAATTAAAAATATGGATATTGCAGATGAGTTAGCATTACCCCCAGTTAAAATACATTGTAGTGTTTTAGCCGAGGATGCTATTAAATCAGCGATAAAAAATTACAAGGAAAGAAATGACTAAGAAGTTAGAAGAACTCCTAAACTTACCTGAATCAAAAGAAATTATAGATGCAGATAACAATAAAGCTAAACTAGAAGCGAAGCAGGAACAAAAAGAAACATTTCGCGAAATAGCTGAATTTGACAAAATTACAGCGGCGTTACCGCAGGTAAAGGGTCTAGGAGAACTAGCTGATAAAGAGTTAAATGAAGTTTCTGATAAATCTATGCAGGCATATGAAGATTTAATGGATCTAGGTATGAATGTTGAAGCACGGTATTCAGGGCGTGTTTTTGAAGTTGCAGGGCAAATGCTTAAAACTAACTTAGACGCCAAGAATGCAAAACTTGATAAAAAGCTAAAAATGGTAGAATTACAGCTTAAAAAAGAAAAAATGGATAAAGAAAGCTCGATTGATGATGCTAATATAGTAAACGGCGAAGGGTATGTAGTTACAGATCGCAATAGTTTACTAGAAAAACTCAAGCACATGGATAAATAACATATAACAAGGGAATAAGTCATGAGTAAAACATTTGTTGAACATTTAAATGAGCATAAAAAAACATACACCTTTAAAATTGGTGTAGCTGGCGATTTGCCAGAAGGTTGTGCTGATACATTAGAAAGTGCATTACAGAAGTTTAAAGTTTCAAATATGTCAGCTGGTAAAAGAACACCTATTACCGAACGACCTTTAGATTTTCCACAATTACAAAATACACATGTTCACTACTATGACGTTGAACTAACTTATCCTACTACTCCACAAGTATTACAACAATATGTTGCAATGGCGTGTGGCATTCATGAATCTTATGTTATTGTACGCGGAGAAGGTGAGCCACAAGAAGAATACCAAGATAGAGAACAGTATGATAAAGTTTATACTGCTAACTTAGGTTCGGAAATGGAATCAGCTATTCCAAATCCAGAAGTCACAAGTGGCGACGGTAGAGTAATGGCTTTATTGAAAGAACTTGAAAAAGTTCGTTCAGAACGTGAAAATAAACAAGTTCCAGATGGCATAAGTGATACAGAACAAAAACATGATATGGGTGATCAAGGAACAACTAGTCCTATAGGGAGCAAATAATGAAGTTAAATGACATATACAAAAAAATTGATAGCTTGAATAAAGCTAATGATTTGAATGAACAAGCATCAATGAATATTATGATGACCGGCGACACAGCTGATGACGTTGGAGTACTTTTAAAAATGATGCAGAATGCGGGACTAAAAGATGCAGGCCCGGCAGGCGAAATTAGTGATCCAAATCCAAGAATGGATATTGAAAAATTTAGAAACATAGTTGATTTACCAAAACCAGACGATCACGATCATGGTCCAATGGACATGCCACCAAGCATGCCTCCAATGGATATGGGACCACCTCCAGGTGATTCACCATGTGGTGAACCAGATGATGGACCATCAGATAAAGGCATGGATATTATAAAACTTGCTGGCATTGGTGATAAAGATGATGGCGATGATAAAAAAGATGATGACGGTGATGAAGGAACAGATTACGCTAATGCACCAGATGAAAAATATGGTGATACAAAACTTATGACTAAAGATTTATCAGGTGGATTAAACGGACCTAAAAAATCTTATCCAAAAGTAGCAGGTGGCGATAATCCAATGTCAATTAGAGCTGAACTAACTCGTTTAGAAGGTTCAATTAAAGATGAACTTTGGAAAGCGTTAGAAGAAAAGAAAGCAAAACCAGACTTTCTTGATATGGACAAAGATGGCGATAAAAAAGAACCAATGAAAAAAGCCATTAAAGATAAAGGGAAAAAATAATGGTAGGCTTTACAAGAGTAAACGGACTAGGTGTAACAGTTGGAACATTGTATCAACATAATGCCAAAGGGTGGTTAGTTACTGCAAAAAATAATTCAGCGGCGGCAATTGATTTGCGAGCAGAAGACGATGCAGTTAATGAAGCAGGCGAACTAATTATTAAAGAAGTTAGCCCGTTAATGTATCAATTAGTTGATGCGGCAACAGGAATCATTTATATGATTACAGATCCATCACTTTCAGCCGCGGATATTCAAGCAAGATTACGTAACTTAGGTGACGGAACAGATGGTGCAGGGGTAAACAACGTAGACTTACGTGGTACTACTGTAGCGGCTGTAACAGGTATTACACTAACATAATTACAAACACAATATTTCCTCCCAAATATTTTAAACTCAAATAGGACCTTCGGGTCCTATTTTTGCCAATAAATACTAGTATGGTAAAAAGTTTAGACGGCGTATTAACTAAAAAAGCCCATTTACGTGAAAAGTTCGGCGAAGAAGAAATAAAACACTTAAAAGCCTGTATGGATCCTGATTCAGGTTATTTACACTTTGCACAAAATTTCATGTATATTCAACATCCTGTTGAAGGTAAAATGCTATTTGAACCTTTTAAATATCAAGAAGAACTATTAAGTGCATACCATAATCATCGCTTTAATGTTAATATGTTACCACGACAAAGTGGTAAAACAACTTGTGCTTCTGCATATCTATTATGGTATGCTATGTTCCATCCTGATCAAACAATATTAATTGCCGCACATAAGTTTGCTGGTGCTCAAGAAATTATGCAACGTGTTCGTTATGGATATGAATTATGTCCAGACTTTATTCGTGCTGGAGTAACAAATTATAACAAAGGGTCAATGGAATTTGAAAACGGTAGTAGATTAGTAAGTGCTACTACTACAGGTAATACTGGTAGAGGTATGTCTATATCATTACTATACTGTGATGAGTTTGCTTTTGTTAATCCAAGTATTGCTGATGAGTTTTGGACTTCAATGTCACCCACACTAGCAACAGGTGGTCGTGCAATTATTACATCAACACCAAACTCAGACGAAGATACTTTTGCAATTATATGGAAAGAATCACAAAATAAATTTGACGACAACGGTAATGAAAATGAAGTTGGAATTAATGGATTTCATGGATATACTGCACCGTGGGACGCACATCCAGATAGAGACGACGACTGGGCAAAAGCAGAAGTAGGACGTATTGGTGAAGAAAGATTTCGACGTGAATATGGTTGTGAATTTCTAGTTTATGACGAAACATTAATTAATTCAATTAAATTAGCAACATTAGAAGGTACAGATCCTGTACTTAATATGGGTCAAACTCGTTGGTACGGAAAACCATCAGGAGATAAAACGTATGTAGTTGCTTTAGATCCAGCAATGGGTACTGGAGGTGATTATTCAGCAATTCAAGTTATTGAATTACCTACATATATACAAATTGCAGAATGGCGTCATAATACAACTCCAATTCCTGCACAAATTAGAATTATGAAAGATATATGTAACTATATTAAAGATGTTGGAAATACATCAGGACAAAATATTTACTGGAGCGTAGAAAATAATGCTATAGGTGAAGCCGCCCTTATTGTTATTAATGATTTTGGTGAAGAAAATATACCAGGTATGTTTGTTAGTGAGCCGATGAAAAAAGGACATATACGTAAATTCCGCAAAGGATTTAATACTACACACATATCAAAAGTAAGTGCTTGTGCTAAACTCAAAACAATGATCGAAAACGATAGAATGAAAATAAACAGTAAACCATTAATTACTGAGCTTAAAGGGTTTGTTGCGGCTGGGTCTGGCTTTAAAGCAAAGCCTGGTGAAACTGATGACTTAGTAATGGCTTCTATATTAACAATGCGAATGATTACAGTACTAAAAGCATGGGATCCAAGGGTATATGATACCTTTAATCAAGCTGATGACGAAAACCCAGAGGACTTTGTACCGCCAATGCCTATTATGGTTACGACGCAATACAGATAAATAACAATATGAGTACAATGGATAAAATATCAGAAAATTTATTTGCTAAAATTAGAGGTCGATTTCCATCAGTTACAATAGGTGATGCAGATGGAGTAGTTACTGACGATCCAAAAACAGCTCGTTATTATGACTTTGATTTTAAAGAAGGCGAAAAAATACTAGGCAAAGTAAGTATTGCTATTAACGAACAAGACGGTGTAATAGTAACTTATAATGATTCTTTTATAACTGATCAATCAGATCACGTTAAAGAAAACTGGTATAATTTCTTAAAAGAATTAAGAGTATTTTCTAAGAAAAATATGATGAATTTTGATATACGTGATATTACAAAGTCAAATCTTGATAAACGAGATTATGCACACTTAACTAAAAATAGCTCCGGAGACAAAACAATGAGTGAATCTACAATGTACGGAACGAGTCGAACAAGCTATGAAGATGTCGACAAAGCTCGTTTAGTACTTAAACATACACAAGCAGTTAATCCAGAAGTTGCTGGATCGAGAACACAACACGTTCATAGCATTTATATTGAAAGCGACAACGGTGAAAGATTTAAATATCCGTTTAGACATTTAAACGGTGCAAGAGCCTTAGCACGTCATGTAAGTGAAGGCGGACATCTTTATGATGAATTTGGAAAACATATCGTATCACTCAGCGAAGAACTTTCTAAATTACGTCAATTTAAAACTTATATGAATCGTAGTGCAGTAATGGCAGAAGGCTTAAAAGGTTATGTTAATGCTGTTAACGAACGATTAGAGACTGTTAAAAAAGAATGTTTAAAATTACAACGTGAAGCATATTATAAAAATGCTATTGAGAATTATAAACAAGAAGTATTAGAAGATGTTCCAGAAGAAGTTAGTAACAGTTGGATTGATGAATTAACTATTAGATCATTTAATGAAGAACTAAAAAGTGTATTTCCGTATGTTTATAAACTTATTAATGATTCTAAAAAAGTTGAAGAACTTGGGCCAGAAGACTTATTATCTGAAAAAACAGATCAAAACGATATCGAAGGCTCAATTGAGTGGGAAGTAGTTGGCGACGATGGTGAAGAATCTTGGGCTGACTTACATTATACAGCTCATGTCGATGGTGACAATGCAAGAGTTGATCCTAAGTCAGTTACAGGTGACATGAGAGATGAAGGATTTAATAAAGCTCGTTTAAGTTCTCATGATTTTGATGACGGACTTAACTCATGGCCAATTAAAGACGACGCGGCTGATATAATGAAAGATATGACTATAGACGCTAACAAAAGAATGGCTACTAGAGATAATGAAAGAGATCCTGGACATAGATTATATAAAGCACAAGAAGGTCACGGATCGAATGTTGATGAGTTCTTAACTAAAATTGCAAATGACAATGATCCTTATGAATTAATAGATCAAGGCCAAAGAGGAAAACATGGTCCTGAGATTGAAAAAGCAATACAAGATATGTACGACGACGTTTCAGTTGAGCATGGGTTACATCCAGATGATGACCATGAAGAAATTTACAATCGAATGGTCGACGATATCGAAAGTGAGTATGGTACTAGTGAAGAATTAGAACCACAAGCATTTGATCCAATAGCAAGTTATGAAAAAGCTATTTCTTATATCGTTGGTGAAGCTGAGAATTCAATATTAGACGGCGACGAAGAAACTAAAAATCAAGCAATTAGTAAAATTAACGAATTAGTAGCTGATCATTTTCCAGCAGGTGTTAACGGTGCAAATGCTATTTCAAGTTTAGCAGGTATTATTGATGATCCAAAATTACAAGAAATGTTCCGTAAAATTGGACAAAAAGATTCCGACATTAACGTAACACCACTTGTAATGAAATGGATAGAAGCTAAAGCACCAGAGGTTATAGATCAAATACAATTAGGTAGCCCAGACGATGCAGACCATACAGCAGATACAGAAGTTCCTGCAGAAGCGGCACCACTAGATCATCCAGACAAAGGACAATATTTTGATCCTAAGATACTTAAAAAAATTGTAAAGGCAAAAGGCAAAGAACGTGATGACAAAAAAGATGACGGAAAGAAACCATCGGAAAGACTAGAAGAACTAATCAAAAGCTATTATGATTATACTACTAATAGATTTCCAAAAGGCGAAACGGCAGTTTTAACTTCCGTAGAAAAAGAATTTGGTGAGAAGAGTATTCCTTATGCAGAAAGAATGATTGACAAATTATTTCACAATCAAGACGACGAAATGTCTCGTGTGAAACATTTGGCTGGTATACCCCAGTAAAAACCACTTTTTCGGCAAATAAGAACTTGACTTACTAAGTAGAACGTAGTATAATGTTTAACATGTGCTACTATTAAAGGCACAAGCAACGAAGGCTTATAACAACTTAAAGGAGGCTATAATTATGGCAACACTAGCAGAAATTCGTGCAAAATTGAAAGAACAAGAAAATCGCTCTTCAGGCGGTTCCGGCGGCGGCGACAACGCAATTTACCCATTTTGGAATTTAAAAGAAGGTGAGTCAGCAACGCTTCGTTTCTTACCAGACGGAGATGAAAGTAATACTTTCTTCTGGAAAGAACGGTTGATGATTAAACTACCTTTTGCAGGAGTTAAGAATCAAACTGATTCACGACCTGTACAAGTACAAGTTCCATGTATGGAAATGTATGGCGAAACATGCCCTGTACTTTCAGAAGTACGTGGTTGGTTCAAAGATAAAAACCTAGAAGATATGGGACGTAAGTATTGGAAGAAACGTTCATATGTATTTCAGGGCTTTGTAACTGATAACCCTCTTAGCGAGGATACCACTCCAGAAAATCCAGTTAGACGTTTTATTATTGGACCTCAAATTTTCCAAATCATTAAGGGTGCATTAATGGATCCTGATATGCAGGAAATGCCAACCGACTATACCGCAGGTGTAGACTTTAGAATTTCTAAAACTTCTAAAGGTGGTTATGCAGACTATTCAACTTCATCTTGGTCACGCAGAGAGCGTCCATTAAATGAAGATGAGTATAAAGCTGTAGAAGATCATGGCTTGTTTACATTAAACGATTACTTGCCTAAGAAACCAGGCGAAGTAGAAGTTCAAGCTATTAAAGATATGTTTGAAGCATCAGTTGATGGTGAAGCATATGATATGGAAAAATTTGGTAACTATTTCCGTCCAGCGGGAATGTCAGCTCGTACAGGAGATCCTGTTAAAGCAAGTACACCAAGTCCAACTCCAAATCCAACTCCAGTAACTCCAACTCCAGAAGCAGTAGCACCAGCTACTACTACTGAAGCAGTTGCTGAAGAAGTAGCACCGGCGGCGGATAATAACAAAGCGGAAGACATTTTAAAAATGATCCGCTCACGTCAAACCAACTAAAAATGTTATATAGGGTGGCTGGAAACAGTCACCCTTATAATAATTGGATAAAGGAGAAATTATGACCAATAGAGCATTTGACGTTTCTAAGTTTCGTAAAAACTTAACAAAATCTATTACAGGTATGAGCTCAGGCTTTAATGATCCAACTGATTGGATTAGTACAGGTAATTATGCACTAAATTATCTAGTAAGTGGTGACTTTAATAAAGGTGTTCCTTTAGGCAAAGTTACTGTATTTGCTGGAGAATCAGGTGCAGGTAAATCATACATTTGTGCAGGTAACATTGTTAAAGCGGCACAAGATCAAGGTATCTTTGTAGTCTTAATTGATAGTGAAAATGCATTAGATGAAAAATGGTTACAAGCACTTTCAGTAGACACAGACGAAAAGAAAATCCTAAAACTTAACATGTCAATGATCGACGATGTTGCTAAAACTATTAGTACATTTATGTCTGAATATAGAGAAATGGCAGACGTAGACCGACCTAAAGTGTTGTTTGTTATTGATAGTCTGGGTATGTTACTAACACCAACTGATGTAGATCAGTTTAATAAGGGTGATATGAAGGGTGATATGGGTCGTAAACCTAAAGCACTTACTTCATTAGTACGTAATACAGTTAATATGATTGGTTCACATAACGTAGGACTAGTATGTACTAATCATACTTACGCATCACAAGATATGTTTGATCCCGACGATAAGATTAGTGGAGGTCAAGGATTTATCTATGCATCTAGTATTGTAGTTGCAATGAAAAAACTAAAACTTAAAGAAGATTTAGATGGTAAAAAAGTAACTGATGTAAGAGGCATTAGAGCCGCTTGTAAAGTTATGAAAACACGTTATGCAAAACCTTTTGAAGGTGTGCAAGTTAAAATACCATATGATACAGGCATGGACCCATACTCGGGGTTAGTAGATTTATTTGAGAAGAAAGGGCTCTTAAAACAACAAGGCAATCGACTTAAATACACTGATTCGACAGGAAAGGAAACTCTTGAATATCGAAAAGACTGGTCAGGAGAGAAGTTAGACATAATTATGAATAGCTTCGATTCTTTTCAAATAGAAGAATCTGAAGTTGAAGATACTACTAACATAGAGGAGTAAGGATTATATGATCGAAAGTGGATCGCATGTCAGCGAAATTTGGCAATGCTTTAAAGAATATGTTGATAAAAAAAGCATGGAAACCGTTGCAGAACGGTTTGTTGATTTATGTGCAGATTTTGGGTGTTCTGATGAAGCATTTCGAGATGCGTTGGGTTCTGACAATGACCTAGACAAAGCTATTTCTTATTATCTTGAAGATGAAGAACAAGATTATGATGACGATAGCGACGACGAGGATTATTAATGGGCTGGTATTCAGACGTTGCTAAAGATATTAGTAAGATACCTGCCGCAATTGGGTATTTTGAACATGAGCTTGAAGAAGCAAAAGCTGAAATACGGATTAAAGGTAGTGTTGAAAAAGCCGCGGCTGAAATGCCCGGCTTAGTTGAACAACGTTTTAATCAACTTCAAGAGCTTGAAGCAATACTAGAATACCTAAATATTGAATTACGTCGTTTAAGAAGTTCATTTTTTAAAAAATATCTAGAAAATTATCAACGAGCATTAAGCAGTCGTGATGTCGAAAAGTATGTTGACGGTGAAGCTGATGTAGTTGATTATGAGAAAATCATTAACGAATTCGCACTAATGCGAAATAAATGGTTAGGAGTCACAAAAGCTCTAGACCAAAAGCAATGGCAACTAACTAATATAGTGAAGCTTCGAGTTGCTGGAATGGAAGACGCAAGACTATAAGGAGGGGGCACTTTGAGCTGGAAATACTTAGATGAATTAAAAGATGTACCAGATGCAGAATTAACACAAGAAGGAATAGAACTAAGGGATTTAGCAATAAAACTAGCAAACAATCCCGGATATGTACTAACAGAAGACGACAAGAACATATATGATCAGCGTTGGAGGAAAATATACAAATGAAACTAACTGACACTAATGTTGGAAAACAAATCCAAGATCAATACGGCGGTAATCATCGTAGTACTGATAAAACATTTGAAAACGAAACTACAAGACCACCTACTCCTGATGAGTATGCTAAGGCATATAAAGACAAATACGAACGAACAGGTCATCCTGCCTTACCGGGCTCTATTCAAAAAATAGAAAGATTTGACCGAATACCTAATGTTACTTTTGTTAATAGAGTAATGGGTGACTTTCAAAAAATTACTACTGCTGAGATTTTCCCTAAGAAAAAAATTGTAATATTTGGTTTACCTGGAGCATTTACACCAACATGTTCAACCAAACAATTACCAGCATACGACGAAGCATATGATAGATTTAAAGGTCTAGGTGTAGACGAAGTATATTGTGTTTCAGTTAATGATGGGTTTGTTATGAATGCATGGTTTGAAAGTCTTAGTATTAAAAATGTTAAATTACTTTCAGACGGTAATGGCGACTTTTCTCAAGCATTAGGCGTTAGTTGTAACAAACGACATTTAGGATTTGGTCCACGATCGTGGCGTTATTCACTATATGTTATTAACGGTATTGTTGATCAAGCATTTGTTGAACCTGGATTTAATCAAACAGGTAATGACGATGATCCATACGAAGTATCTGATCCCGAAACAATAATCAATTATATACAAGCTTCTCTCCGATAATATTAAATACAGTTGTAATGACAATTGTATTAGTAACCGGTGGATTCGATCCACTTCACTCGGGCCATATAGCTTATTTTGAAGCGGCTAAAAAACTAGGCGACCAACTAGTTGTTGGAATTAATTCTGATGCATGGTTAGTACGTAAAAAAGGTCGTGCGTTTATGCCGTTAAAAGAACGTATTGCAATAGTAAAAAATTTAAAAAATGTTGACTGGGTTATGGACTTTAATGACGAAGATGACACAGCCAACAATGCTATTTCTAAATTAATTGCATCAACATCAATAGGATCAAAAATAATATTTGCAAATGGTGGAGATAGAACTAAAGAAAATATTCCCGAAATGGATGAATGGCCTAACGTAGATTTTGTTTTTGGGGTCGGTGGTGAAGTTAAACAAAATTCTAGTAGTTGGATATTAGAAGAATGGAAGAATCCTAAAACAATACGTAACTGGGGATGGTATAGAGTACTAGACGACAAAGCAGGATACAAAGTTAAAGAATTAGTAATAGAACCTGGTAAAAGTTTAAGTATGCAACGTCATCAAGATAGATCAGAACATTGGTATATTCTTAAAGGAACGTGTACAATGAATACAATAAATGTTTCATCTGATTACGAAGAATATGGAAAGTTTAAAGAACATCAAACAATTAGAATTAACAAACAGCAATGGCATCAAGGGTGTAATGAAACAAAAGAACCGTGTCATATATTAGAAGTACAATACGGTGATAGGTGCGTAGAAGATGATATTGAACGAAGATCGTAGAGAAGAGTTTACAGAAGATGAATGGAACATGCTAAACGTATGTAAACCTTATACTATGACAGGTGGGGAAAGACTTTTACATACGTTTCGTACTATTAAAGAATTAGACAAAGAAAAAATTGAAGGTGCTATAGTAGAATGTGGTGTTTATAAAGGCGGACAAATAATTAGTGCTTGGTTAGGTAATACAAAAAGTAAAAGACAGTTTTGGTTGTATGATACATTCGAAGGTATGACTTCACCAACTGAAGATGATTATAGAATCAATGCTGATGGGTCTTATGGATTTGCACATCAAAGTGCTAAAGCAAAAAACGGTTATGACCAATGGTGTCGAGCAGAATTAAACGAAGTTGTTGAAAATATAAATCCATTTATTCCACAAAATCAAACCAAGTATGTTGTTGGTGACGTATGTAAAACACTTGAGAATCCGGGAAATGTACCAACTAATATTGCACTTCTTCGGTTAGATACTGATTGGTATGAAAGTACATATAAAGAATTACAAGTACTTTGGCCTAAGTTATCAGTAGGCGGTATATGTGTAATTGATGACTATTATGGTTGGCAAGGTTGTAAAAAAGCCTTTCATGACGCCTTCGGAGACACTATGAAGATACATACTATTGACCAAACAGCAATCTGGTGTAGGAAGGAACATGCATGAGTACAAAAGGACTAAGACAATTAAGAAATCCTAATCAGGCACAACTTAGGGAATTAATAGCGAATAAAGTGTTTATTGGATATGATACCCGAAGTGACATACCATGGCAAGTATGTGAATATAGTATTAAACGATTTAACAATATTGATGTTGAACCATTAGCACAAGAAGATTTACGACAACGTAAACTGTATTGGAGAGAACCTGATAAACTTGGTTCAACTGAATTTACATTTACAAGATTCCTTGTTCCTGCATTAATGAATTATAAAGGTTGGGCATTATTTTGTGATGACGATGTTGTATTTTTAGAAGATGTACAAAAATTATTTGATCTAGCTGATGACAAATATGCAGTTATGTGTGTACAACACGATCATAATCCTCCACCGGGTATGAAGATGGATGGGCGAGTACAATCACAATATCCAAGAAAAAATTGGAGTTCAGTAGTCTTATGGAACTGTGGACATCCAAGTAATCAAAAAATTACAGTTGATTTAATTAATAATCCTAACACAACAGGAAAATATTTACATAGATTTGCATGGCTTGAAGATGAAGAAATAGGTAAAATTTCAAACGAGTGGAATTGGTTAGTTGGTTGGTATAAAGAACCAAAAGATGGCAAACCTAAAGCATTACATTATACAGAAGGTGGGCCTTGGTTTAAAAATTATCGAGACTGTGAGTATAATCAAGTTTGGAAAGATATACTTGCAGAAACAATGCAAGGGAAATAAAAATGGAATGGGACCCCAGACATTTGAAACCTGAATTAAAAGATTTAGTTAATCATATACTTGCCGCAGTCGCAACAGGTCATGCTAAGGATGCCGTTAATGCAGTAACACGGGCATTTGAAGATGTTAAAGCGCCTAATCTAATTTGTGTTGATAGCGGAATTAAAAAAGTAGAGAAAAAAGAAAAATCACCATTTGGATTAGTTGATTCTTTTGTAATGGCAATGGCATTAGGATCAGGTGGAAAATATATTAGGGCAGATGATTTAGACTGGAATGACAAAACACCAATCCTAGTAAGAGGATTAGGTAAAACTAAAATTATTAAAAAATGTATCGAAGAAGGTAGAGATTTTTACTTTATGGATACAGGCTATATTGGAAATAATCCAAGCCCAATGAATCCTAATGGTAAGAAAACTTATCATCGAATAGTTAAAAATGCATTACAAAATCTTCATATGCCAGCTAGAGATAGATTAGAAGATAATAAAAAAGAGCCAGGTGATGATGATATAACTGCACAAAGAAAACTTGATGCTAATTTATTAATAAAAGCTCCCGAACATTATAGTGGTGAAAGATGGAAGCGTCTTGCTATACAGTTTAAAGATGTTAGACCTGGAAAGAAAATTCTTTTAGTTCCACCTAGTGAAAAAGTAATGAAATATTTTGAATTAGATTTAGATATCTGGATTGAAAATACTGTTATGCAAATTAAAAAGCATACACAAAGACCAGTTGAAATTAGAAAGAAACCTAGTAGAGAAGCTAGGGTTTCTACACAAACTATGGAACAAGCATTAGAAGATGATGTACATTGTTTAGTAACATTTAATAGTATTGCTTCATTAGAAGCAATGATTTATGGAACACCTGCAATAGTATTAGGCCCTAATTGTGCTCAAGATATTTGCGAAACAAAATTACACCAGATTGAATTTGTAAAACATCCAGGCCGTAAACAATTAACATGGCTTTGTCGTTACCTTGCTAATAATCAATTTACGTATGACGAGATGTTAAATGGATATGCGTGGAGTAAAATAAAATGAGAGTAGTTGGTTACACAAAAGTTATCCCACCAGGGACTAGAACTAAACCTTTAAAGCATAATCATAAAGAGCAAATTATACGTAACTTTATTGCAGGAGTAAGAGAATGCGGTGATAATGGTCTAGTTTATGATGGGTTTGAATTGTTACAATGTGATGTTGCGATGATGCAAGGCTTTATACATGAAGGAAGTGCCCATGTTCCACATATACAACTTAGAAGAGGAATATCAAATAATACAAGAAATAAAGCATTTATAACAGCAGATAGTAATTTATTTTTATATAAAGCAGTAACTAACGAACCACATCATTATTTACGATATAGTCTTAATGGCGTTTTTAATGATACTGGGAATTATTGTAATAGTAATTCAACAGATAGTCAGTGGCGTAAAATTCAAAGAGACCTAGGTGTTACTTTACAACCGTGGTCAATAAATGAACGCGAATGTATTCTGTTATGCTTACAACGTAACGGTGGTTGGTCAATGAAGGGTAAAGATGTTGTTCAGTGGGCTAATAGTAAAATAGCAGATATTAGACAATACAGTCAACGACCTATTATAGTTAGACCGCACCCGGGCGATAAAAAGGCTCCTGAATATACAAAACAAATTCACGGACCTAATGTACGTATTAGTTTTGAACCTCGTATAGAACACGACTTAGCAAAAAGTATGGTTACAATAGTTTATAATAGTAGTCCGGCTGTAGCAAGTGTAATTGAAGGAGTTCCAGTAATAGTGGAAGATCCTAGTGCAAGTCAAGTATCAGAAGTATGTCATACTAACTTAGCTGACATAAACAACCTACAGAAAAAAGATAGAGAACAATGGATTAATAACATAGCACAATGCCACTGGAGCTTCAGAGATTTACTTACTGGAGAAGCATGGCAACACATGAGGAATTTTATATAATGGATGGTAGAGTTAATTCGAGGTTTTGTAGAAAGTGCGATGCTGTATTTAGATATCAATGTACGTGTAACCCTAGAATGGCTATGGCATGGCAAAGAACAAATGTATTCCATCAAGGAAAACGGAACAAAGGTAAAGCGGCTTTAAAATATACACAGAATAAAGATGAAGGCCAAGAGTAATGAAAATATTAAAAATTCTAATGTGGCCATTTATAATGTTAAAGAATATATTAGATGGTAATTACTGGGCAGAAAAAATTGGTAATAAAACTGGTGCATATGATAAAGCACATAACAGTAAACTTGCACAATGGTCACGTAGCCTTACAGGATGGAAATGGTGGGCATGGCAAATAGGTGGCGGGTTAGTATTTGTTGTAGTAGTAGAATTTGTATTAAACTTAATAGGCCTTAGTATGTTGCCTTGGAGATGGTAAATGTCAGACATTAAATTTGTAACTACATTTCATAGACCGGGACTAGTTGAGTACGGTCAAAGATTTATTAATAGCTTTGCAGAGCGTGTTGATAATAATATTCCATTAATAGTTTATGCTGAAGATTGTCAACCAAGTAATCCTAGACCTCAACAAATTACTATTAAAGATCAAAAAGAATTAACAAAACTAACAGCATTTAAAGAAAAATGGAAAGATGTACCTAAAGCAAATGGCAAATGTCCATGGCCTGAAAGACGTCCACGTGATCATCATAAAGAGTTTAAATGGCATGCTATAAGGTTTGCCAATAAAGTTTATTCTGTATTTAAAGAATGCCAAGATCCGGAAGCTACTTGGATAGTATGGATTGATGCTGATACTTTTGTCCATAGCACTTGGAGTTATGAACAAATTAAAAATTTATTACCAAGAGATAAATGGATAACTTATGTAGGCAGGGGTATAGGATCACAAACCTGGCCCGAGTGCGGATTTTATGGTTTAAATATTAAAGATAGAATGTGCAGACAATTTTTAGACGAATTCGAACGTTATTATGAAGAAGCTGAAGATGGTATTTTTAAATTAGATGAATGGCATGATTCGTTTGTATTTGGTCATATATTAAATCAAATGAAAGCAAAGTATCCTAATGTATTAGATTATAGTGCAAACATTTATAATAATACAGCAAAGACAGGAGGAGGCGGACATCCTTTAATTAATTCTGTTTTAGGAGCGTGGCTTGATCATATGAAGGGTGTTCGTAAAACAGAAGGCAGTAGTAGAAAAAAAGATCTTCTAGTGCCTAGAAACGAGAAGTATTGGAATGAAGTTTAGCTTATGGACAGACTATGGCGCAAAAAATAGTAGACCTGTGTTTGATAATTTTGCTAGTGGGTGTCGTATTTCCGGTCACGATGTTGTGTATAACGATCATGACTGTGACGTATCTGTTATTTGGAGTATTCTGTGGAACGGGAGAATGGCTCCAAACAAAGACGTATGGGAAATATGCCAGAAGCAGAATAAACCGATAATAGTTTTAGAAGTCGGTGGTATCAAACGAGGTACAACATGGAAAGTTGGAATCAACGGAATCAATAGGGAAGCAAATTTTGGTCCTAAAGAACATGGTCCTGAACGTGCAAACTTATTCAATTTAAAGTTACAACCTTGGCGCACTAGTGGTAGAGATATAATTATATGTGGGCAACATAATAAAAGTCACCAGTGGCGTGATATGCCAAGAATGGAAGATTGGGTTCTTGCTACTATTGAAACAATAAGACATCATACAGCAAGACCTATAATTGTTCGTTCACATCCTAGAAATAAATTAACACTAGATAAATCCGCTCTTACAGACTTTATAAACGTAACACACGAAGTACCTCAGCAAATTCCAAACACATATGATGACTTTGACTTCAATTTCCATAATGCATGGGCAGTAGTAAATTGGTCTAGTAATCCGGCGACCCAAGCAGTTATTGGAGGCGTACCTATCTTTATAGGGCCTGAAAGTTTAGCATGGGATGTTGGAAACCATTCATTAGAAACTATTAATAATCCAACAATGCCTGACAGGCAACAATGGCTTAACGATTTAGCATATACTGAATGGACAATTGAAGAAATTTCACAAGGATTACCACATAAACACTTGACTTCTTCTCTCTAATCTAGTATAATAGCTATATTATGTTTAGAAAAAGTGTCGGAAAAGAATCCCTAACTGTTGAAGACTGCTTAGAATTAGTTGCTGGAATAAGCCAACTTAAATTCCATGACGACCCTACACTCTCTAAACTCCAAAATTTTAAACTACACGAAGACAACCATAAAATAATGTTTAGTATTGCTAAACAAGTATTTAAGGGTACAGCATTAACGCAACGTCAATATACACTTGTACAAAAATTATTAGTTGATTATTACATAGAACAATTTGATAAACATGAAATTGATTTAAAATCATGTATTGAACGTTTACGTACTCCGTTACGTAAAATTAATGAAGAGCATTGGATTAAACTTTTAGATTACAAAGATATGAAAATGCTTGTAATTAGATTCCCCTTTAATAAAAAAGTTTTAAAATATATTGAAGATTTAAAAAATAGTGTAGATAAAGAATATTTCTACGAAAAACACCAACATTTTTTTCCATTTGAAGAAAAGTATGTTATGCGACTTGTTACTATAGCTAAACGTTTTGAAAAGAAGTTTGTTATAGATCAACTAATTATGGACATATATAATAAACTATTAGAATTTGATGCTAATAAACAAAATTATATTCCAGGGATATACAATTATAAAATAGCTAATCTGCCTACTAAAGGATTAGAACATTGTGTTAATTCTATTAAAGAAGAACCAAGTCAAACCAATCTTTGGAAATATTATGATCGAAGATTCTTATATGGTCTTGAATACATTGACGAGAATTCTGTACTAGAAAGTTTTAAACATTGTTCAGAACTTACAGCAAAAGTTACACAAAGGTCGCACTCAGTAATATGTATTAATAAATTAAAATGGAGTCTTGATCAAGTATTAGCAAGTATACATGAGTTAGATAGATATCCATTGTTAATAGTTATTGATCATAAACAAGCACAAGATCAATTATTTGAACTGCATAGACGATTTACAAATTTTATACCATCAGAAGAAATGAGTGTTATGTTTAGACTTCCTTCACCAAAAGGAAACGAATTTAACCATTTCATCAGAGAGAACCACTTAAATAATATAGTTGACAATAAGACAAAAATAGTGTATATTAATAGTAATAAGGTTCCTAAGCCTTTAATAAAAACTCAGTGGAGACCTGTGTGTGCATTTACTTTAGGTAGTAAAAGAAATTATACTAAAGTAGATGGGTTTATTTCAGGTACTGATTTATACATGCAGTATGATACTGACATAACACCATTTAGCGATATAAGTGGCAGAAAGGTAGAAAAAATTTAATGGTAAGCTGTCGCATAGTAATTCAAGATGAAGTTAATGTAAAGGTTGAAAATCTTCCGGTTGAATACCGACGTAAGATTGCAAATAAATTAAAGTTTTCGGTACCATATGCAAGATACTTACCTCAATATAAATTAGGTCGTTGGGACGGTAAGATTAACTTTTTTGGTTTAGGAGGCACAGGATATGTTAACCATCTTGATATTATTGTTAATACTTTAGTAGATTCAGGGGTAGAAGTTGCAGAAATTAGCGACCTACGTACTAAACATAATTTAACATTTAACAAAATTGATAATAACTACTGGGCACATAAAACTTGGCCAAAAGGGCATATAGCAGAGGGCGAGAAAATTATATTAAGAGATTACCAAGTAGAAGTTATTAATAATTTTTTAGAAACTCCACAAGCATTACAAGAAGTTGCCACAGGTGCAGGTAAAACAATTATTACTGCAACACTATCACATCTTTGTGAACCATATGGTCGCACACTTGTAATTGTTCCTAATAAAAGTTTAGTTACACAAACAGAAGAAGATTATATTAACTGTGGATTAGATGTTGGTGTCTACTTCGGTGATAGAAAAGAGCTTGGTAAAACGCATACTATTTGTACGTGGCAAAGTTTGAACATACTTGATAAGAAACAATTAAACCGTCCTAGAAAGGGTGATAAAAAAGATGGCTATGAAACTGATGTATTAACACTAGCAGAATTTTTAGACGGCGTAGAAACATTAATTGTTGATGAAGTACATCAAGCTAAAGCTGAAGTATTGAAAAAACTATTGACAATGAATCTAAAACATACTCCGCTTAGATGGGGACTAACTGGAACTGTACCAAAAGAAGATTTTGAATTTCAGGCAATCTTAGCAAGTATAGGACCTGTAATAGGAAAAATAAGTGCAAAAGAGTTACAAGATAAAGGTGTCTTATCTAACTGTCATGTTAATGTAGTACAGCTAATAGATACACAAGTGCATAATAGCTATGCAGAAGAATTAAAATATCTTGTTACACATAAAGAACGAATAACACATATAGGCAAAATGATGAGCTCTATTAAGGACTCAGGCAATACATTAATACTTGTAGACCGTATTAAAGCAGGAGAACTGTTAGCAGAACAAATACCAGAAGCAGTTTTTATTAAAGGTGATGTAAAATTAAAAGATAGGAAAGAGCAATATGACGAAGTTAAATTAGCAACTAACAAAGTTATTATTGCAACTTATGGCGTAGCGGCCGTAGGGATTAATATACCTCGCATTTTTAATCTTGTTCTAATAGAACCTGGTAAGAGCTTTGTTCGTGTTATACAATCAATAGGCAGAGGTGTACGTAAGGCAGAAGACAAAGACTTTGTACAAATATGGGATATTACGTCAACGTGTAAGTATGCAAAGCGACATTTAACACAACGTAAAAAGTTTTATAAAGAAGCTCAGTATCCTTTTTCAATAGAAAAACTTGACTGGACTTAATTATGAAAACATTCTTAATAGAAGTAAAAGTAGGAGA
>ERZ1046740.463-NODE-463-length-33846-cov-6.169720_pt1 | contig 33846 bp, 32 predicted proteins | sample MGYA00383093_ERZ1046740 | MGnify/ENA primary metagenome ERZ1046740 (study PRJEB29581, sample SAMEA5548363) | metagenome | biome: marine; feature: coastal; material: water | depth 25 m | study: Short-term variability in the microbial, nano- and picoplankton... | reverse complement strand
TACATATATCAACTTGTGGAGAGCTAACCCGACAAATGAATACAAAAGATGGTTTTGCCCTAAAAACTGCCATAAATGAAGGCTATAATATTTGTATAATTTCAGGTGGAAATAATGATGGTGTTAGTTTAAGATTAGCTGGATTAGGGATTACAGATATTTATTTAGGAACCCACAACAAAATGGTTGAATATAAAAAATATATCAATGCTAACAATATTAAACCAGAGGAAGTACTTTTTATGGGCGATGACATCCCTGATTTTCCTGTTATGACTGAAGTTGGTTTAGCCGCCTGCCCAAAAGATGCGGTTGCCGAAATTCAAAATATTTCATTGTATGTCTCTCAAAAAAAAGGTGGATTAGGTTGTGTTCGTGATGTAATTGAGCAAGTGCTAAAAGTGCAAGGTAAATGGAATAATCAATTTAATCCGAAATAAGATTAATTATAAAAAAACACCAAACATTAATATTTACTTTAGCTATTACATTTACAGCAGATCATCATTACTATTTTTTACAACACCAAAACTTTAAGAATCTAATTCTTATCCCCTAACATAGGAACAAATCTAAATTTACCCAGTTCGTGTTTTTCAAAATCCTTATCACCTTTTCTAATAATTAAAGTCATAATTTGAACATCATCACCCACAGGAATAACCAGTTTACCTCCTATTTTTAATTGTGCTAATAATGGCTTTGGAATAAAAGGCGCACCAGCGGTTACAATAATTCCGTCAAAAGGCGCATCTTCTGGCATACCTTTATAACCATCGCCAAATACATTTTTTTTAGGCTTATAATTTAACTTAGGTAAAAACAACTTTGTTTTTTTAAACAATTCTTTTTGCCGCTCAACAGTATAAACCTTTGCTCCCATTTCAATAAGAACCGCTGTTTGATAACCTGAACCTGTTCCAATTTCTAAAATTTTATCTCCCGATTTAATTTCAAGTAATTCACTTTGAAAAGCAACCGTATACGGTTGTGAAATAGTTTGTTCAGCTGCAATTGGAAACGCTTTATCTTGATATGCAAAATCCATAAAACCTGAATCCATAAACAAATGCCTTGGTACAACTGCAATTGCTTTCAATACATTTTTATCTTGAATACCTTTAGCTACTAATGTTTTTACTAATTGATTTCGAAGTCCTTGATGTTTATGCGTATCCTTCACTAATTAAATTAAATTTGAGTAGCCAAAAATATAAATAAATGATTAAAGATTGTTATTTTTGTTGTTACATTTTTAAATAAAATATCATGCTTAAAGCTGGAGTTTTAGGTGCAGGTCACCTTGGAAAAATACATTTACGATTGTTAAATGAATCTGAAAAATATGAATTAGTTGGTTTTTACGACCCTATAAAAGAAAATGCTGAAAAAGTTGCAAAAGAATTTGGTTACAAAGCTTTTAATTCTGTTGAAGAATTAATCAACGCTGTTGACGTGGTAGATATTGTAACCCCTACCTTATCTCACTTTGATTGTGCAAAAGAGGCTATTGAAAAAAGTAAACACATTTTTATTGAGAAACCTATTACAAAAACAGTTGAAGAAGCTGAAACTATTATTGAGTTAGCTAAGCAATACGCTGTGAAGGGACAAGTAGGTCATGTAGAACGCTTTAACCCTGCATTTACAGCAGTAAAAGACGCCATAAAGAATCCAATGTTTATTGAAACACATAGGCTGGCCGAATTCAATCCAAGAGGAACCGATGTTCCTGTAGTTTTAGACTTAATGATTCATGACATTGACGCCGTGTTAAGTGTTGTAAATTCAAAAGTAAAAAATGTAAATGCAAGTGGTGTTTCAATAATTAGTGAGACTCCTGATATTGCCAACGCACGAATTGAATTTGAAAATGGGTGTGTTGCAAACCTTACTGCTAGTAGAATTTCATTAAAAAACATGCGAAAATCTCGTTTTTTTCAACGTGATGCCTATATTTCAGTTGATTTTTTTGAAAAAGCAACCGAAGTTGTAAAAATGCAAGATGCTCCTGAAAATCCGGGAGATTTTGATATGATTTTACAGAATGCGGAAGGAATAAAAAAACAAATTTATTTCGAAAACCCCACTATAGAAGGAAATAATGCTATTTTAGATGAATTGGAAACGTTTGCAGATGCCATTAACAATAACACAACACCTATTGTAAGCTTAGAACAAGGAACTGAAGCTTTACGTGTGGCGCATATGATTATCAACGATTTTTAATATGACTCTTTATCAAGTAGATGCTTTTAATAACAAAATATTTAAGGGGAATCCGGCTGCAGTAGTTCCTCTAGAAAAATGGATTTCAGAAGATTTAATGCAAAAAATTGCAGAAGAAAACAATCTCTCTGAAACTGTTTTTTTTGTTAAAAACAATTTAATCTATGAAATTAGATGGTTTACACCTACTTGCGAAATTGATTTATGTGGGCACGCAACATTGGCAGCTGCTCACATAATTTTTTCAGAACTAAAATATAAAAACGAAAAACTAATTTTTCATTCAAAAAGTGGTGAATTAACAGTTACCAAAAATAACAATTGGTACATTTTAAATTTCCCCTCTGAAAAAATTGAGGAGATTGAAATTCCTGCGAACCTTGAAAAAGCTTTAAACACCTCTGTTATAAAAACTTTTAAAGGAAAATGGAAATTGGTTGTTATACTTGATAGCGAAGAAATTGTTAAAAACTTAACTCCAAACTTCAATCTGCTGTCAACACTTGATTTTAATGGAATTATTGTAACTTCCCATGGGAATTCAGCAGATTTTGTATCACGTTTTTTTGCTCCTAAAATTGGCATAAATGAAGATCCAGTAACAGGCTCTGCACATACATTATTAATTCCATATTGGTCTAAAAAATTAAATAAAAAGAACCTAAATGCTGTTCAGCTTTCAAAAAGAGAAGGAATTTTAAATTGCACCTATTTAAATGACCGAGTTGAAATGAGCGGACAAGCAGTAACATATTTAAAAGGAACATTAACATTAATCTAAAACCGATGAAAAACATTGCCGTAATTGGCGCAGGAACTATGGGAAATGGAATTGCCCACGTTTTTGCTCAAAATAATTTTAACGTACATTTAATTGATATTTCTGAAAGTGCTTTAGAAAAAGCATTGGCAACTATTACCAAAAATTTAGATAGATTAATTGCTAAAGAAAAAATTTCGCCAAATACTAAAACACAAACATTAAACAATTTAACTATATTCACATCTCTTTCTGAGGGTGTAAAAAATATTGATCTAGTAGTTGAAGCTGCTACTGAAAACGAAGCTCTAAAGCTAAAAATATTTAAACAAATTGATGAAGAAGCTCCTGTTAAAGCTATTTTGGCAACCAATACTTCTTCTATTTCTATTACAAAAATTGCAGCTGCCACAAGCAGGCCAGAAAAAGTTATTGGAATGCATTTTATGAATCCAGTACCAATTATGAAGTTGGTAGAAATTATTAGAGGTTACTCAACATCCAATGAGGTTACTAAAATTATAATGAATCTTTCAGAAAAATTAAAAAAGGTACCGGTTGAAGTAAATGATTATCCAGGCTTTGTGGCAAACCGTATTTTAATGCCTATGCTAAATGAAGCCATTGAAACGTTGTACAATGGTGTGGCCGGTGTATATGAAATTGATACCGTTATGAAACTTGGCATGGCGCATCCAATGGGCCCTCTGCAACTTGCAGATTTTATTGGATTGGACATTTGCCTATCAATTTTAAATGTGATGTATGACGGATTTAAGAATCCAAAATACGCGCCTTGCCCTTTACTTGTGAATATGGTACAGGCTGGAAAATTGGGTGTAAAATCAGGCGAAGGATTTTACGACTATTCTGAAAGTAGAAAAGCTGAAAAAATTTCACCCCAATTTTTATAAAAAAAAGAAGCCGCATAAAGCGGCTTTTTTTTATTGTAAGTATTTTAAGAAGAAATCCATCATATCTTCTTTTAATTCATAATGCATTTTAACAAATGTCTTCATTTCATCTTTTAACAACACTTGCTTTTCGTAAAATTTAGTCTCACGCCTATTTTCATATTTAGCTTGTGCTATTTCTCGTTTTTTCATTCGTGTTCTATGTCTTAAATGACCCATTACTTCACGCTCTCGAATTATTTTATTTTGAAAACCTTCTAATTGTATCATAACTTCTTTGCCTAAGTTACGTAATGCAACATGCTCTAATTTTTCCTCAAAATAATCCATTTCACTCTCTTGAAATTTCAATTCTCTTTTCCATACTTCTAAATTGAAGTTTAAATCACTTAAGAATAATAACTGACTTTCCATACGCTTTTATCGATTTTAAATTTTATAGAATAAATATGAGACTTTTTAATTAATTTTTGTGTGACAAAAATCATAGAAATTTTATTATTTCATAAGTAAAAAGTACTTTTATAAATATACAAAAAAAGCGTTTTAATGGTCATTAAAACGCTTTTTTTTTATTTATGTAATCAACTAATTAGTTGCTACTATCTTTTTCTTCTTTTTTGGAAGTTTTATTCCAAATTTTAATTTCATCTTCTTTTTTAATTCCTGAAATAATTTCTACATTAATTCCATCTGAAATTCCTAACTCAATATCCTTACGCTCAAATTCCTGGTCTCCAGTTTTAATTTCAACAAAAGGCTTTTCTGTTTTTTTATCAAATTGCAATAAAGCTTCTTTTATTGACAACACACTATCTTTTTTATCTAAAACAATATCCGCATTTGCGCTATATCCTGCTCGCACAAAAAATTCATCATCTAAGGTTACATCACCTTTAATTTTAAATTGAACTGCTCCGTTTTCTTCAGACCCTTTCGGTGCAATAAAGTTTAATTTTGCTGGATACTTTTTCTTTTCAATAGCTCCTAAAGAAACTTCCAAGACAGTTCCATTTTTAATTTTCCCAACTTCTGCTTCATCAACCTGACCTTCAAAAATCATTTTTGTCATATCTGCAATTGTAGCAATAGTAGTACCTGCATTAAATGTATTACTTTCAATTACCTGATTACCCTTTCGCACTGGAATTTCTAAAATAGTTCCTGTAATTTCAGCTTTTACATAGGTGTTTGCTGTTCGCCCCATACCCAATGCAGATCCTTTTTTTATAATTTGAAGATTACTGCGCGCTGTTGATAAATCTTGCATTGCACTATTATAATTTAACTCGGTAGTTTCAAACTCCTGACGTGAAATAACACCTTTCTCATACAAACCTTTATTTCTATTAAACAACGTTTTAGAATTATCAAAACGTAATTGTGCATTTTTAACACTTCCTTGCGCACTATTTAAAGAAGAAACATTTGGTACTACTCTAATAGTAGCTATCAAATCTCCTACTTCAACTTTTGCGCCTTCTTCTACAAATATTTTATCAATAATACCTGAAACTTTAGGCTTAATTTCAACTTCTTCTAAAGGAACTACTTTTCCGGTTGCTACTGTTTTTTTTACAATATTTGTTTTGAATGGTTTTTCAGTTTCATACTGTATTGGAGATTTGCTATTTTTCATACCAAACCAAACTAGAACAGCTATTAATAATAATGCTATTGTTCCAAAAATGATAGTTTTTTTCATTAGAAATTGATTTTCAGTTAATCTTATTTTGTTTAAAAATTGAAAGTTTAAAGACGCACGAAAACGACCTTTTTAACTATTTATTTATTACTCTTCTCTTAATGCTTCTATAGGTCTTATACTCACAGCTGTTTGTGCTGGTATTAATCCTATCAATGTTCCTAATACAACTAAAGTTAAAGCTGCAATAATGATTACCGGAATATTTACTGTTGGATTGGTTAACGCTGCATCGGGACCTTTGCCTATGGTTGCATCTATCAACATTAGAACAAATCCTCCAAATATAATTCCAAGCGAACCTGCAATACCTGTTAAAAACACCGACTCTAAAATAATTTGTCTTTTCACTTCCCACGGGGTTGCACCAAGTGCTCGACGTATTCCTATTTCCTTTGTTCTTTCTTTTACTGTTATTAACAGGATGTTTCCAATTGCGAAAACACCTGCAATTAACGTTGCTATACCAACAAACCAGGTTAAAAACTGCATTCCGGTTAAAAAACCAGTTACTTTGGCAATTTCTTTACCTAAATTAAAACTACCAAAAGCTCTTTCATCTTTAGGGTGTACTTTATGTAAATTTTTAAGTAGTAGTTTAACATCAGCTTCAATTTGTGTTATATCATACTCTGGCTTACCCGTTATCATCATCCATCCTACTCTATCTCCAATATTATAAACTTGTTGAAATGTTGTAAACGGAATATGAATATTTCCCTGTGGGCCACCACCACCAATTTGACCCTGTTTATAGGTTCCAATCACATTATAATTTATGTTATTAATTTTTATATAAGTACCAATAGGATAAACATCTTTATCAAATAATTGCTTGTAGATTTCTTCTTCAATTACACAAACTTTTCTTTTTTTATTGATGTCTTCATCATTTATAAAACGACCATAAACTAAATCCTTTTTTTGAACTTTATCTAATTCTGGATAATCTCCAAAAACCCCAAAAGATCCTATTTTAGATTTATTTACCGCCAAACCTTGCCTTTGTAAACGAGGAACTAAAAACTCTAAACCTTCAATTTCATTTTTAATATTTTCTAAATCAGACATTTTTAGACTCAATCGTCTTCCTTCCTGAAAACCTTTAAATGGTTCGGCCGTTTCCTGAGCCCAAACAAAGACACTATTTGTTGCAAAATTTCCAAAAAGTTTATTGAACTGATTTTCCATTCCTTTAGCTAATCCTAACAATACAACCAACAAAAAAATTCCCCACATTACTCCAACAATGGTAATTCCGGTTCTCATTTTGTTTTTACGAATACTACCGTAAATTTCCTGCCAAGTATCTCTATCAAAAATAAATTTCATTTGTTATATTTACTTTAAAACTATTCGTCGTTTAGTGCTACAATTGGTTTAATTTTGGCCGCTCTTTTTGCCGGAATATAACCAGCTATAGTACCTGCAACAACTAATATAATGGTGGCTCCAACAATAACGTAGGTTTCAACACTTGGATTTAAAATAAAATACTTTTCTAAATTACTTCCAATTGCCTTTAATGAAAATACTCCAATTAACAACCCTATATAGCCAGCAATAGCAGTTACAAAAATTGATTCTAGCATTATCATACCAATAATTGATTTTGGGGTTGCTCCTAAAGCCTTTCTTATTCCTAATTCTTTGGTCCGTTCTTTCACAATGTACACCATTATGTTACTGATACCTATAATTCCTGCTACCAATGTCCCCAGTCCTATCAATAAAATTAAACCATTAAGAAAGCCCATGAACTGTTGTACATTTTTAGTGCCTTCAGCATAATTTCTTACTCTAATAGCACCTTGGTCTCTAGGATCAACATTGTGTTTTTCCTTTAACATTTTTGTTAGTAAATTTGAAAAAGACAGCGCTTGATCAACACTTAAATTGGGGTTGAATGTTAAACCAAAATAATCCAACTCATCATATGGCTTATAAATTCCTTGAGCTGTGGTAAAAGGGGTATAAATATACCGCTCATCATTATCCCCGCCAGGATCCGAAAAAACACCAATTACCTTATATGAAATTCCATCTAAAGAAATATTTTTCCCTACAGCATTAAATTCTCCAAAAAGGTCTTTTTCCACCAGTCTACCAATAGCAATAACCTTTGCTTTATTTTTAATATCAAGAACACTTAAAAATCTCCCATTTTCAATAACTGATTCTTCCAATGGCTGATAATCTGGATAAACACCTCTTACAGTATATCTATTTTGTTCTCCTTTGTAGATTGCCTGCACATTAAAACGCTGAATATTTGGACTGAAAAACTGAATATCTCCTTCAAATTTTTCATTCATAAATTTAGTGTCGTCATTTCTAAATTGTATTTGCCTTCCACTTTGCAGACCTTTATAGGGCTTAGTCGTTCTTCCAGAATTGATATAAATTGAATTTTGTGCATCACCGGCAAATTGTTTTTCAAAGGTATGTTTCAATCCATTCCCAATACCAAAAAGTAATGTAAAAAGTAAAATAGCAAATGAAATAGTAAACCCAGAAAGAACAGTTCTTAATTTATTCTTACTAAGTGTTTGAAATAATTCTATCCAACGATCTAAATCAAACATAAATTAGGCTTTTGAATTTGCTTTGGTTTTTACGTCACTAATAATTACACCATCTTTCAATCGAACAATTCTATCCGTTTCAGCTGCAATATCCTCTTCGTGCGTAATTACAAAAACTGTCATTCCTTCACGATTAATCTCTTTCAACAGATCCATAACCGAGTCTGATGTTGAGGAATCCAGGGCTCCCGTTGGCTCATCGGCTAAAACTACTTTAGGATTTGTAACCAAAGCTCTTGCAATAGCTACACGTTGTTTTTCACCTCCTGATAATTCACTTGGTAAATGGTCTGCCCTATCTTTTAATCCAACTTTATCTAAATATTGTAATGCAATATTCTGACGCTCTTTCCGTCCCATTCCCTGATAATACAATGGTAAAGCAACATTCTCTAATGCATTTTTGTAGGTGATTAAATTAAATGACTGAAATACAAAGCCTAGAAATTTGTTACGTAACAAAGCAGCTTTTTTTTCATCTAAATTTTCAATTATTTGTCCGTTCAAGTAATAATTCCCATCATCATGCTCATCTAATAAACCAACAATATTTAGTAATGTAGATTTTCCTGAACCGGATGATCCCATAATAGAAACAAATTCACCTTCTTTAATATGAAGATCTAAACCTTTTAAAACGTGTAATGAATCTTTTCCTATTGGGTAGGATTTGTGTAGTTTCTCAATCTTAATCATTAAGTTAATTTTTAAACGAAATTAGGCATTGCCTGTTATAATTGCTATTAATATTATGTTAAAAAGAAAATACTATTATAATGTTTAACTTTGCTTGATGATTCAAATAAAAAATAAAAAAATTATACTATTTGACGGTGTTTGTAATTTGTGTAACGATGCTGTTAATTTTATTATTAAACACGATAAAAATACTTGTTTTTTATTTGCTTCACTTCAATCAGACGCTGCAAAAGAAATATTGTTACAGTTCCCTTCAAAAAAAAATGATTTAAGTACAATTTTATATTTTGATGATGGTACTGTTTATGAAAAATCAACAGCTATATTTCAAATTATTCGAATATTAAATCCTCCTGTAAGCTGGTTGTATGTTTTTATATTTGTCCCAAAATTTATTCGTGATTCTATGTATAAATATGTTGTAAAAAACAGGTATCAGTGGTTTAGAAAAAAATCAAGTTGCCTTGTTCCAAATTCTTCAATCGAAGATAGATTTTTAATATAATTTTAAAATTAGTTATTAGATAAAAAAAGCGCCTATTGGCGCCTTTTATATTTACATAAAATTTGATAATTTAGAATTGATACCTTAACGAAAGTGCTATGTCAAAATCCGATTCATCTCCATAATCACCAATCAAATCAATCTCGGGTCTAAAATCTAATGAAATCAACAATGGTATTTCAAAGTTATATTCAATACCAACATTGCCGTCTGCATTTAAAAATACTCCATCATCTGCATCACCACTATAATTATTTCCTTTATCCCAAGAACCAATACCTGCACCAAAACCAGCATACCAGTTAAAATCTCCGTCAATTCTCCACACCCATTGATGTAATGCCGTTAATTTGAAAGAATCACCAAAATCATTATTATTTCTAAAACTCAAATCAACTTCCATTCTTGTTCTATCACCTAATGAATATTGGTAAGATATTTCTCCTCCAAATCCGTCATTATCACCAAAGCGAACACCAACCGCGTTTTTTGAAATATCTTGAGCATTCATATAAAGCGTTGCTAACAAAAATAAAGCTATTACTGTGATTAAATTTTTCATATTATTTTAATTTTATATTAAATATAGTTTTTTATTTTAATTTATTCTAACACGCGACGTAATAATTTTTATAGTGTCTTTATATTTATAAAACCTTAATTAAGATAATTTATCAAATAAAATTTAAAGCAGAATATTTGATATTTAAAAAGCAATAACCGAAAATACAAGTTTAGTATATTTTATGAAAGTTAGGTTTATGCCTGACCTTTTTTTATTATCACCACTATATAAAAATTATATGTATTTTTGTCTCAAAAATTTTTTTGAATGGAAAAATTAAAACAACGTTGGGGATTAACTTCGAATTTTCAAGTACTAGTAATAATCATCGTTTTTGCAATTAACGGTTCATTTGCTGCACATATTGGAGAACCCATAACAGATTTTTTTGGATTGAGTTCAGAAACTACAAATCCTTTTATTTTTTGGTCAATAAGAATTATTCTTGTTTTTGTAGTATACCAAACTACATTACCTATTGTTGGTTATTGTTTTGGCCAATTTAAGTTCTTTTGGAATTTTACAAAAAAAATGCTTTCAAGAATGGGGTTGAAAAGACTTTTTAAGGAAGCTTAATTTTTTTATCCTTCTTAAAAGATATTTTTAACTCCAAGATAAAATTAGCTTCGGTAAAAAAAATTGACTAAAAGTTGTCTTCTTCAAAAAAAATCAATTCACCATGTAGATTAGTAGCACGCATCACTATTTTTTAAGTTTGTGCCTATATTTTTTGATGAATTTTTCAAGTTTCGGATTTATTACTACTTTACAATATCCTTGAAACTTATTATTATTGTAATAATTTTGATGATAATCTTCTGCTTTATAAAAAATAGTTTGTAGAGTTACTTCTGTAACAATTGGGTTATCGAATACATTCGCTTTGGTTAAATCTTCAATAAATTTTTCAGCAGTTAATTTCTGATTTTCAGAAAAATAAAAAATTGCAGAACGGTATTGAGATCCAACATCATTTCCTTGTCTGTTTAAAGTTGTTGGATTATGAGTGCTAAAGAACACATCTAACAATTCCTGGTATGAAATAATATCTGGATTAAATTTAATTTGAAGCGCTTCTGCATGGCCCGTTTTTCCAGTTGTAATTTCTTTATAGGTTGGATTTTTTAATGAACCACCTATATAACCTGAAGTAACTTTTTCAACACCTTCTAATCGCTGAAAAATTGCTTCGGTACACCAAAAACACCCATTGGCAAATGTTGCTATTTCTAATTTAGGTTTCAATATTGTTCTTTTAGTTTGTGAAAATATACAAAGTGATATAAATACAATGGCTACTGATAAATATTTTTTCATTTTTGAAATTTTAGTCGTAGTTAATTTCAAATAATTACAATCTTATATATTTTCAATAGTTAAAACTACACTCTCAAGCATTTCTTCAGTAAAATTTAAATGAGTAACCATTCGTAATTTACCATTTCCCATGGAAATCATTGCAATTCCAGCATCTTCCATTCTACTTATAAAATCAAAATCATTAATTGAATCTATCACATTAAAAATTACAATATTAGTTTCAATAGGCTCCACACTTTTTACCAATTCACAATTTTGTAAGGCTGCCCCTAAAATTTTTGCTCTAGTATGATCAACTTTTAAACGCTCTAAATGATTGTCAAGCGCATAAATACCAGCTGCAGCTAAATACCCCGATTGGCGCATTGCTCCACCAAACAATTTTCGAACTCTAAGTGCTTTATCAATATCTATTTTTGCACCTATTAATAGCGAACCCACCGGTGCTCCTAAGCCTTTGGAAAGGCAAATGGAAATAGTATCAAATACTTTTCCGTATTGTTTAGGGGTTTCATTTTTAGCTACTAAGGCGTTAAACAGTCTTGCCCCGTCTAAATGTAAAGCCAAATCATTGTTTTTACAAACTTTTTTAATTTTTAAAATTTCCTCAAAATCCCAACAAGCTCCACCACCTTTATTAGTTGTATTTTCGATTGCCACTAATTTTGAATAAGGAACATGAATGTCATTTCTACCTCCTAAAACCGCTTCACTTAATTGTTCAGCTGTGAACATTCCTTTGTCACCATCTATCAAATGTGACGTAACGCCGGCATTAAACGCTGCACCTCCACCCTCATAATTGTACACATGAGCCCATTTATCACAAAACATTCTATCGCCCGGATTGGTATGAATTTTAATTGCGGTCTGATTTGCCATAGTTCCAGAAGGAAAAAATAGTGCCGCTTCCATTCCAAACATTTTAGCAATTTTGTTTTGGAGTTTAAATATCGTAGGATCCGATTTAAACACATCATCGCCTACTTCAGCATTCATCATTGCCTGAAGCATTCCTTTTGTTGGAATAGTGACAGTGTCACTTATTAAATTTATTTGCATAGATTAAAAATGAAAGGTTATTTTTGTAGTTCTTAAATTATAAAATGATTTCAAAAGAACACATACTTAAATTAAAAGAACGGATTAGCAAGTTAAAAACTTACCTTGATATTGACAAGAAAATTATAGAAATTTCAAACGAAGAAGAAAAAACTGCAAACCCTGATTTTTGGAACAGTCCAAAAGATGCTGAAGTTGTTATGAAAAGTCTTAGATCTAAGAAAAAATGGGTGGAGGATTTTAATACTTTAACAACAAATTTAGAAGAAATTTTAATACTTTTTGAATTTTATGCTGATGGTGAAGCAACTGAGGAAGAAATTGATACTACATATATTAACACCATTCAATTGTTGGAAAGCTTGGAGTTTAAAAATATGCTATCTGAAGAAGGTGACAATTTAAGTGCTGTACTGCAAATTACAGCAGGTGCAGGTGGTACTGAAAGTTGTGACTGGGCTCAAATGTTAATGAGAATGTATTTGATGTGGAGTGAACGTCAAGGATATAAAGTAAAGGAATTAAACTTTCAAGAAGGCGATGTAGCAGGAATAAAAACTGTGACTCTTGAGATTGATGGTGAGTTTGCCTTTGGATATTTAAAAGGTGAAAATGGTGTTCATCGTTTGGTAAGAATTTCTCCTTTTGACAGTAATGCGAAGCGCCATACAAGTTTTGCATCGGTATACGTGTATCCCCTTGTTGATGATAGCATTGAAATTACAATCAATCCAGCCGATATTGAAATTACCACCGCACGTTCAAGTGGTGCTGGCGGACAAAATGTAAACAAAGTTGAAACAAAAGTTCAATTAACTCATAAGCCCAGTGGAATTCAAATTTCTTGTTCAGAAACTCGTTCACAACATGAAAATAGAGACAGAGCAATGCAAATGTTAAAATCACAATTGTATGAAATTGAATTGAAAAAACAACAAGAAGCACGTGAAGACATTGAAGCTGGTAAAATGAAAATAGATTTTGGCTCACAAATTCGAAATTATGTAATGCACCCTTATAAATTAGTAAAAGATGTGAGAACATCACATGAAACCGGCAATGTAGATGCTGTTATGAACGGAGATTTAGACGGATTTATAAAGGCGTTTTTAATGCAACAGGGACAACCAGAAACCTTAAATGATTTATAAAATGAAGAAAATTGATACTATAATTTTTGATTTAGGAGGTGTACTTGTTGACTGGAATCCTGAATATGTTTACCGAAAAGTTTTTGATGGAAACGAAAAGAAAATGGAATGGTTTTTAACAAATGTTTGTTCACCCGAATGGAATATTGAGCAAGATGCCGGAAGAACCATAAATGAAGCTGAAAAACTTAAAATTGCTGAATTTCCAGAATACAAAGATTTAATTAAACTTTTTTATAAGGATTGGGAATATATGTTCTCAGGAATAATTGAAGAAAATGTCCATATATTAAATCAACTAAAAGTGTCTAAAAAGTATAAACTTTATGCTTTAACAAACTGGAGCGCTGAGAAATGGGACAAAGCCTTGGAATTATTTCCATTTTTCAAAGATTTTGATGGAGTTGTAGTCTCAGGTCAGGAGAAATGTAGAAAACCTTTTAACAAAATTTATGAAATTATTATCAACCGCTACAATATTAACCCAACAAAATCAATTTTTATTGATGATAATTATGACAATGTTCAAGCGGCTAAAAAATTGGGGATAAATGGTATTCATCACTCAGTAAAAACCCCTTTGTCCAAAAGTATAGATAAATTCCGGCTATTGTAAACTGTCTTTTTTTGTATAGTGTTGCTTAATAAAACTCATTTGAAATTAAATAAAATTTAAACAATGAAAATATATCACAATCCACGTTGTAGTAAAAGTCGCCAAGGTTTAGCTATTTTAGAAGAAGCTAAAGTAAACTTTGAAATTATAAAATATTTAGAAACTCCATTTTCAAAAGAAGAGTTATCTGAAATTATTTCGTTATTAAAAATTTCACCCCTTCAATTAGTACGCAAAAATGAGGCTATATGGAAGGAAAAATTTAAAGGAAAAGATTTAACCAATGATGAAATTATCAATGCAATGGTTGAAAACCCAAAACTTATTGAACGCCCTATTGTTATAAATAAAGGAAAAGCAGTAATTGGTCGTCCGCCAGAAGTCATAAAAGAAATATTTTAAGATTTTTAAAAAAATAAAAATTAAGGTTTTTATTATACATTAACATTTTAAATATTTTAATCTCATTACTTTAGCAATGCATTTTTACTTAAAATTATGAAATCATTTTTCACAATTATATTCTTTCTATTTACGTTTCAATTCTTCGGACAACCACAAGTTAAAAATTATATTATTTCCAAATTTGAAGTCACAGGAACTGTAATTGATAAAGAAACTAAACAACCCTTAGAGTATGCCACCATAATTTTTACTCCTTTAAAAGGAAAAAAAATTACAGGAGGTATAACAAATGATAAAGGAAATTTTAAAATTGATGTTGCAAAAGGTGTCTACACTATTTCAATAGAATTTATTTCATTTAAAACTAAAATTTTTGAAAATCAAATCATAGATTCAGATACAAATTTAGGAATAATTGCTCTTGAAATAAATGCTGAAAGTTTAGATGAAGTTGAGATAATTGCCGAAAAAAGCACAGTTGAAATTAGATTGGATAAAAAAATATACAACGTTGGAAAAGATATGACCGTAAAAGGTGGAACAGCTTCAGATGTTTTAGACAATGTACCGTCAGTTACCGTTGACATTGAAGGGAATGTGAGCCTTAGAGGAAATGATAATGTTCGTATTTTAGTGAATGGAAAACCCTCCGGATTAGTTGGTTTAAGTGGAGCGGATGCGCTTCGACAACTACCCGCTGAGGCCATTGATAAAGTTGAAGTAATAACAAGTCCATCTGCGCGCTACGAGGCAGAAGGAACTGCGGGAATTTTAAACATTATTTTACGAAAAGGCAAAGCTCAAGGTTTTAATGGTGCTTTTTCATCTTCAATTGGAGACCCAGAAAATTATGGAGTTTCAGCAAACTTAAATTACAGAACTAAAAAATTTAACTTATTCACTAATACCAGCTACAATTATAGAAATTCTCCTGGAAATTCGCTTGCAAACGTTACCTTTTTTGATGATTTAGGCATTGAAGAAGCTTACAGAGATGAAGTAGTTAACTACGATAGAAAAGGTAATAGGTTTAATACCAGATTAGGCATAGAATATTATTTAAATGAAACAAGCTCCATAACTGGTACATTTTTATTCAGAAATTCTAATGGTGATGATATAGCCACCAATTTAATAAATGAATTTGATTCAAATAAAAACTTAACTATTTCAAGCATTAGAACTGAATTTGAAGATGAAAAAGAAAAAACAATAGAATATAACCTTAACTATACAAAAAACTTTGACAAATCAGGTCATAAATTAACGCTCGATTTTCAATATGGAGAAACTACCGAAACAGAAATTGCGAATATTATAGACATTGACACCTATCCTATTACTAATGAAAATGAATCGGAAAGAAACAGAACAGATGAAGTAGGTAAAGAGATTCTATTTAAAGGAGATTACACACTGCCTATTAATGAGAATACTCAATTTGAACTTGGTTTTAAAATTGATTTAGATAAATTAAATTCAGATTATTTAGTGGAAACCCTTGAAAATGGCTCTTTTGTAAATAATATAAACTATTCAAACACTTTAGATTTTCAGCAAAACATATTTGCTATTTATTCACAATTTGGGGAAAAAATAAACAAATTCTCCTATTTATTAGGTTTGAGAGCTGAAAAAACGAATAGAAAAATTAATTTGATTCAATCAAATGAAGTTTATAATAAAAATTTCACTGAGCTTTTTCCTACATTAAATTTAGGTGTAGAATTAAATGATTCAGAAAATATTACATTAGGTTACAGCAGAAGATTAAGAAGGCCGCACCACTGGTTTCTTAATCCTTTTGAGTCACGTACTAGTGAGACCTATATAAGAAAAGGTAACGTAAATTTAGACCCTACATACACAAATTCATTTGATTTTGGATATTTAAAAAAGTGGGAGAATTTCACATTAAATTCTTCCATATATTACCAACATTCGTTAAATAATTTTGAAATGATTCAAATTGATGAATGGAGAGATAAAGATGGTAATGTTATTGAAAGTCCAGATTCAGAAAACCCTGATCATTTAAAAGTGATTATTCGTTCTCCCATTAATTTAAGTTCCCAAGATAGGTATGGATTTGAATTTACTGCTAACTACAATCCGTTTAAATGGTGGAGAATTTCAAATAGTTTTAATTTTTTTAAGGCAATAACTACTGGAGAATATAATAGTGTTAGTTATGATTCTAACGATGTAACCTGGTTTACCAGATTAACTTCTAGAATAACTCTTCCTGGTAAAATAGATTGGCAAACCAGAGGAATGTATATGGCCCCTTCCGAAAGAGCGCAATCTAAAAGAGATGGAATGCTAAGTGTTAATTTGGCTTTTAGCAAAGATGTTCTTAAAGAAAAAGGAACTATTTCTTTAAATGTAAGTGACTTGTTTGATTCACGGAAACATCAATCTGAAACTTTTTCGCCTGCAACATATACTTATAGTGAATTTCAATGGAGACAACGTCAAATAATGTTAAACTTCACTTATAGATTTAATCAAAAGAAACAAAGAGGACGATCTCAAAGAACATATGATGGAGGTGGTGACAATGAAATGTTTTAAAAAAATGCATAAAAAAGAGGCTATCTTTTCAAATAGCCTCTTTTTTTTATACTTTATAAATAATTTGTCACTCTATTTTTAGAATGACTTCATAAATTACCGTTATTCTTTTCTTGCAGGTTCACCACCTTTTCTATATTTCCAAGCTTCTCTAAAATAACCTACCACCCAGTAAGGTACTATAAACGTTAATAATAAAATCATTAGCCAAAATCCCATTGTAAAAACGGTTAAAAAAACTAAAAATCCTGAAAATTGAGATAAATCCATTGTTGTTATTATTTGTTTGAAGCAAAAATACTATTTATTTCCAATAAACCAATTTATGCTACTGTTTTTTTACATTCATTTTACTGATAGTTTTAATAAGAAAACTTAAATAAAAAAACATTTTTTCATAGTCAAAATCCTTTTGCTTCATTATAAATTTGGAATGTTACATTTTACTACATTTATAAAACTTTTCTGAACAAAAAAAGACACCTAGTAACAAAGTTCACTGGTGTCTTTAATTTTTATTTTATATTTCTAACTAATCGAATTCAGCAAAGAAATCATTCCCTTTATCATCAACTAATAAAAATGCAGGGAAGTCTTCAATTCTAATCTTCCTAACTGCTTCCATTCCCAATTCCGGGAAATCAATTACTTCAACAGATTTAATGCTTTCCTTTGCTAAAATTGCAGCTGGCCCTCCAATTGAACCAAGGTAAAAACCACCATTAGCTTTACAAGCGTCTGTTACTTGCTGTGAACGGTTACCTTTTGCTACCATTACCATACTGCCACCAGCTTTTTGGAAAGAATCCACATAAGGATCCATACGACCTGCAGTTGTAGGCCCAAAGCTACCAGAAGCCATTCCTTTCGGTGTTTTTGCTGGTCCTGCATAATAAACAGGATGATCCTTAAAGTATTGAGGCATCTCTTCACCATTAGCTAGCATTTCACTAATTTTTGCGTGAGCAATATCCCTAGCAACAATCAATGTCCCTCTAAGGTTGAAACGTGTTTTTACGGGATATTTTGAAAGTTCCTCACGAATTTTATCCATTGGTTGATCAAGATCTAACTCAACCGCACCAGCTAAATGTGGTGCTTCTTTTGGTAAGAATTGCCCTGGATTCTTTTCTAATTGTTCAATAAAAATACCTTCTTCAGTAATTTTACCTTTTACGTTACGGTCGGCACTACAACTAACTCCTAATCCTACTGGACAAGATGCTGCGTGACGAGGCAAGCGAATAACACGTACATCATGAACAAAATATTTACCACCAAACTGAGCTCCAACTCCACTTTCCCGACAAATCTTCGTAATTTTCTTTTCCCACTCCAAATCACGGAAAGCTTGTCCGCCATCGTTACCTTCTGTTGGCAAATGATCCAAATAGCCTGCAGATGCCTTCTTTACAGTTGCTAAGTTAGCTTCAGCAGAAGTCCCACCAACAACAAATGCTAAATGGTAAGGAGGACACGCTGCAGTTCCTAAATCCATAATATGTTTCTTAACAAAGTTGGTTAAATTCTCCTCTGTCAACAATGACTTAGTCATTTGATAGAGATAGGTTTTATTACCAGAACCTCCACCTTTTGTTATAAATAAAAATTCATATTTTTTACCTGTTTCGGCATAAATATCAATTTGAGCAGGAAGATTAGTGCCTGAGTTTTTCTCTTCAAGCATTGTTTGTGGAACAATTTGAGAAAAACGAAGATTATCAGTTTGGTATGTGTTATACACTCCTTTCGAAATGTATTCAGCATCATTCACTCCAGTATATACATCTTCCCCTTTTTTAGCCACACAAATTGCTGTACCTGTATCTTGACAAGTTGGTAATTCACCAGCTGCTGTTACCATTTGGTTTAACAACATTGTATAAGCAACAAAACGGTCGTTATCCGTAGCTTCAGGATCTTTAAGAATTGTCTCTAGTTTTTTCAAGTGAGAAGCACGAAGATAAAATGAAACATCATGATATGCTGCTTGTGAAAGCAGTTCAAGACCTTCAGGTGCTACTTTTAAAATTTTTCGCCCGTCAAACTCTACTAAAGAAACATGGTCTTTAGTTAATAAACGATACTTAGTAGTATCCTTTTTAATAGGAAACGGCTTTTGGTATTTAAATTCAGACATCTTATATAATTTTATTGTAACTCTATTTGAACTCTTGCAAATATACGATGCAAGAAGAAAAAAGTATACAGAAAAAATGGTTATTTATCTATTTTATTTATTAAAACATAAAGAATCTGATAAGTTTAAGAAGTAACTTTAGACTAGCTTTTTTTAATACTTAAATTAGTAAGTTTAATAAATAGATTTCTATTAATTATATTATTATGAAAGAATTTCAAAAATAATAAGAACATAAAAAGGAGCAGTGAAGCTCTATGTTTTTTTATTATGTTTTATCAATTAATCTAAAACCCTCACCGTGAATATTTAAAATTTCAACTTTGTCATCAGCTTTCAAATACTTACGCAATTTTGCTATATAAACATCCATACTTCTAGATGTAAAATAATTATCATCTCTCCAAATTTTAGTCAATGCTAATTCACGTGGCATTAAATCATTTTTATAAGTTGCCAACATTTTAAGTAATTTACTCTCTTTAGGAGACAATTTTTGAATTTCACCTCCATCAAACGATAAATGACGTAATTTAGAGTTGAAATCAAAATTTCCAATTTTAAACTCAAAAGTATCTTCTTCGGTACTTCTTTCTGTTTCTTTACGCTGCAAAATTGCCTTAATTTTATAAAGTAAAACTTCAGAATCAAAAGGTTTGTTTAAATAATCATCAGCGCCAGACTGATATCCCTTTAAAACATCCTCTTTCATTGTTTTAGCCGTTAAAAATATTATTGGAACTTCTGAATTAGTTGCTCTCACATCTTTCGCTAATGAAAACCCATCTTTTCTTGGCATCATAACATCGAAAATACACAAATCAAAATCGTCATTTTTAAACATTATTAAACCTTCCAACCCATCTTTGGCTAGTGTAACATTATAATCGTTTAATATTAAATAATCTTTTAAAACTGTCCCAAAATTAGGATCGTCTTCTACCAATAAAATTTTACTATTTTCCATATTATATAATTTTAAATCAAAGGTAATTTAATTGTGAAAGTACTACCTATTCCCTTTTCACTTTCTACATAAATTTCACCTTGATGAATTTCTACTATTTTTTTTACATAAGCTAATCCTAACCCATGGCCTTTTACATTATGAATATTTCCACTTTGTTCTCTGAAAAACTTTTTAAAAATATTTTTTTGGATATTTTTATTCATTCCAATACCTTGATCTTTCACTTTTAATATAATGCTTTTTGCTGTATTTTCAGTATAAATATCAATTTTCGGTGCATTTTCTGAATATTTTATAGCATTATCTAATACATTAACAACCACACTTGTTAAGTGAAATTGATTGCCTAAAATCTCCGTTATACCGGCATTTAAATGCTCTTTAATATAACCACCTCTATTTTTAACTATTAGATCAATATGTGTAATGGCTAATTCAATAATTTCATGAACATCAATTTTTTGTTTCGTTATTTCTAATTGATTTTTTTCCAATTTTGAAATTCGCAATACATTTTCTACCTGCCCGTGCATTCTTTTATTTTCATCACGTATCATATTAACATAGCGCGAAACTTTCTCTTTATCTCCAATAATTTTTGGATTTTTAATGGCATCCAATGCTAAATTAATTGTGGCTATAGGCGTTTTAAACTCATGTGTCATATTATTAATAAAATCAGTTTTAATTTCTGAAATTTGTTTCTGCCTAATCAATTGATACAATGCTGTCACAAAAGCTAAAATAATAATTAAAATAAACAGTGCCGATAATCCCAATATCTTGGTAATAGAGGAAATTATAAAGTTTTTCTTTTCAGGAAAAGTTACAAATAACTGAAATTTACTATTACCATTAACATCGGCAAACATGGGTACCTTATAGCTTTTACCAACTTCTTTTCTAAAATATCCTGATTTTACTTGAGTTGCTAAACCATTACTGTAAATTCCATATTTAAAATTGGTGTTAACCCCCCTACTCGATAATTCCTTTTGTAATCTATTCGTAATTTCCATATTACTTACCCTTTTATGAATAGGCATTCTACTGGTAATTGCATCAAAAGCTCTAGCTAAATTAGATTTTTCAGCCTCTTTAAATCTACCTATTTTTACAACTCTCTCTTCTGGGCTTGAATTTTCATTTTCAATAAAATTATCTTTGACTAAAATAAATTCTTCTTTACTAAAAATTTCTTTAAAGTTGATAGAATCCTGCTCAAAAAATTCCGTTGAGACTTTATAATTAGCTTCAATAATACTTTGTGAATATGTAAAACGTTCACTATTTGTTGTATCTATTTTTTCAAAAATATATTGTCTAACATCCGAATATTTTAAATTCTTGCCTTCGTCTTTAAATCTATTTGCTATATCATTGTAAAAGTTTTCAAATTCACGTTTCTTAATTTCTTCTGAAACCTTTGCCAATGAAAATTTTACATTTGCAGAAAACTGTTCTTCGGTAATTTCTACGGTATTTTTTATCCAAAAAAACTGAACAGAAATAATTCCAATTAAGGCAACACTCATTAAAATTATGATAAGCACAAATATCTTTTTCCCCATTAGTTCAAAATTATAATTTTAACATTAAAAATAACTTCTTTTAACTTATATTAACAGATAATGTATTTTTTTAACACAATATTAAGAATATTAGCAACTTATTTTAACTTTAACAATAAATCGTAAATTGTTTTAACCTGCTCTTTCGTATGTACTAATTCGTGATTTTTTAGCACAAAATTTGAATGTAGTATTTTAAACTCGTCATCCATTTGATTTTGAATTCTTTGTTTTATTTGCTCTTTTGTAAGCATATCTCTTTTTAACAGACGATTTATTCTAACATTTTCATCAGCAACAACTGTAATTATATAATCACAAAACGAATTGCTTCCGCTTTCAAACAATATTGCAGCTTCATAAATAATAATGTCATTAAGGTGTTTATTTGCAAAATTTTTAAAATGCTCCTGTACTTTTGGATGTACCAATGCATTTAACTTTTGTAGCAACGTTGTATCATTAAATACTTTTGAAGCAATATATTTCTTATTTAATTTTTTAGAAATATAAGCCTGCTTACCTAACAGTTTAATTATTTCTAATTGCAATTCTTCATCAGTATTCATCAAATTTTTAGCTTCATCATCAGCTATATAAATTACAGCACCCAACTTTTTAAACATCTGTAAAACAGTGCTTTTTCCACTACCAATACCACCTGTTAAACCAACAATCATTATTTTTGAATAAGAAATTCTATTTGACTAGGAATAATTTTAAACGATGTAATATACTCACTTTGCTGCTTAATAACCGGAGTTAAAAACGTAATTAACGAGTCTTTTTCATATTGTTTATAATCATAGACAATTAAGAGACTGTTTTCATTAATTTTTGAAAAATTTGACAAACCCGCCTTATAAACAACTTCTATTTCTTTTGGAAATGGGTTTATTTTAATTCCTTCCGGCTCATTAATTACCGTAACAGGAATTTTGAAGTGACCTTCTGTAAATTTATCAACTTTCCCAATTAATTGAATTTTTTTGATTGATAAATTTACGTTTAATTGTTCTTTAGGCTGATGCAATTCTATTTCAACATTAAAATCTTCATAAACATCTTTCAAACTTAACGGTAATGTTGAAATTTCCTGAATAGAATCAATGTGTTTTTCAGGACCTAAAATCACAATTGAATCAGGAACTAACTGAACCTTTTCAATTAAATTATAGCCTAACTTAAATTTTAAATCAGCTTGCAGGTTTACAGGAACTTTTTTTGAAACATTTACACCTAAGTCAATAAAAATAGTATCGGTTGAAACTCTAATAACTTCTACCTCACCTGAAAGTTGACTTGTTAACCTAACTTTTTGATTATTGGGTAAGATATAAAAACCGCGATTATTTTTATAAATATTTTGTAAGTTTAAACTTACCTTTTTATTCCTAATTTTATATTTCAACAATGAAAAACCAGGTGCTCTAAGTTCCAAACTTAATTTGTCAACTGGCTTATTTTGAAATAATAAGTTCTCAGGAATATTGGTATAAACAACATTAAATGAAGCCTGACTATTGTATGTTTTAGACAATTCAACTAACAACCAAAGTACGGTGGTTAGCACCAAACAAAATAAAAATATTTTTAATTTTCTATTATGAATTAATGATATTTTATGACTACTTATGTTGCTTTTCATTTCAAAAAAAATATAAAATTAAATATACAAAAAAAGTGAGCTAATTGCTCACTTTTTTAAATAGGTTGTAATTCCTTATTTTTTATCTTTAGGAGCAAGGTACCTTTTACTTAACTCCATTGAAATAGATGAACGCTCAAATTTAATTTTTCCCGCTCCTGTTTCAACTATTACAGTGTTATCACTATCAACTATATCTACAATTTTACCGTGAATTCCACTAGTAGTAACAATTTTATCTCCCTTTGCAATGGCTGTTTGAAATTTCTTTTCGTTTTTTTGACGTTTTATTTGTGGTCTTATCATAAACAAATAAATGACTAAAAACATCAATAAAAAAGGCAACATCTTTGTTAAAGTTGACCCTTCTGTTTGTAAAAATATTGTATTAAACATATTGAATTTATTATTATTTAACTTTTTTATTTACCATACCACTAATACGAAGCACCTCGGTAACTTTATCGGTATTCGTTTGCAGTGTAATTGACTTTGTTTGTTTTCCTGATCTTCCCCTTGAATTAAATGTAAAGGTTAACTCTGAAGAATCTCCCGGCTTTATAGCCTCTTTAGGCCAAGTAGGAACAGTACAACCACAAGTAGCTTTTGCACTTGTAATTACTAAATCTACTTTTCCGGCATTGGTAATTTTAAACAATCCTTCAACTACATCACCCTCGTTGACAGTTCCAAAATCATATTCAGTTTTATCAAACTCTATAATGGCACTTCCCAAGGCAATTTTTGCATCTCGATCTTTTGCAGTTTCAAGGTTTTGAGACTTAATTTTTGATGATGCATTTTCCTTACAAGAAATAAATACTACACTCACCAAAGCAACTAAAAATACTGTTTTTTTCATTTCTTAAACTTTTTAAATTATAATAATCCTCTTCCAATCTTATTCATTCTTTTTCCAGCTTCATACTCTTTTAAAATTTTGTCTAATACTCCATTTATAAAGAAGCTACTTTTATTTGTTGAATAATCTTTAGAAATCTCTATATATTCATTTATGGTAACTCGTGATGGAATTGATGGGAATTTTAAAAATTCACAAATTGCCATTTTTATCAAAATCATATCTATTTCAGCAATTCTTTCTGTATCCCAATTAGGAGTTTTATCTTCAATGTCTTTTTCAAATGATGTATGATTTAAAACTGTTTTTCTAAATAAATCTAACACAAATTTTTTATCATCATCATCTTTATACATCTTCCCTAAAATAAATGGTTGACCATTTTTTAACTGGTTTAGTGTTTTAACAATCCAGGTATTTACAAAAGGAATATCGTCAACCCAACTAATATTTTGACCTTCAAAATAGTCTGCCAATTTTTCATTTGGTGCAAATATATTCTTAAAAATACCTATAACAAATGCTCTATCTTCATTAAAATTTGAATTTTGAGTTTTCATATAATCAGTATAAAAAGAACTTGATTTTACTAGTTTCCAAATTTCTTTCACATAATCTTCATCTAAATACCAGCAATTTAATTTATTATTTTCAATAAACTCATTTAACGAAACACTTTCAAAAAGCATTTTAAAAACTTGATTGTCAATAAATTTAGTATTTGGATTTAATTCATCGGGCGTTGCTAATCTTTTTTTGCGTGAAAGCTCGATATGTTTTTTTTCCATATCTCTTACTTCAACCATTAAACGAAGAATTATTGTATACAAATGGTACATTTTATCAATGCTACTGTATAAAAATTTTTCTTCTTTAATTAGATTATCACTTTTAGATTGCAGTATTGCATAAACCGATTGCATTACTTTTACTCTAATATGTCTTCTATTTATCATTTAAAGAACTTTGCTAGTTAGTTAGTTTGCTTAATAACTGCGCAAAAATACTATTATTTTTTTGATATAAAATAAGCATCTCTAAAATTTTTGATTCATACAATCAAATAATAATTTGATGTTCGTTAAATGTATCATAAAATGTTTATTTAAATTTTTATTAATGTATATTCGTTCTTTGAAAATTTGCAGCATAGTCTAGATACTTTATGAAAGCATTACAATATCTTAATAAGTACTTTTTTAAATATAAATACCGATTAATTATTGGAATTATAATTACAATCTGCTCTAAAATTCTTGCCTTACAAGTACCTCAATTAATAAAAAAAACGATAAATACTGCCGAAGATTACAGTAAAGGAATAAACACTGATTTGGCTGCTGTTAAAAGTGAACTATTGAATTATATTATACTTATAATTGGAGCTGCTTTATTATCAGGTTTTTTTACTTTTTTAATGAGACAAACTATCATAGTTATGTCTCGTCTAATTGAATTTGACTTAAAAAACGAAATTTACCAACAATATCAACGCTTATCGCTCAACTTTTATAAAAAAAATCAAACGGGCGATTTAATGAACAGAATAAGTGAAGATGTAAGTAAAGTTCGAATGTATTTTGGTCCGGCTATTATGTATTCTATGAATATGCTGGTGTTATTTATTGTGGCAATTATAAAAATGTACAATATTGATGCAACTTTAACCAATTACACCCTACTGCCGCTTCCTGTGCTATCGGTTTCTATTTATATATTAAGCCAAGTCATAAACAAAAGAAGTACTATTGTACAGCAATATTTATCAAAATTAACAGCCAACGCTCAAGAAACATTTTCGGGTATCAGTATTTTAAAATCATATGGCATTGAGTACAAAGCAATAGCCGAATTTGAAACGCTGACAAACACTGCCAAAGAGAAGAATATAAACCTATTTAAAGCACAGGCGTTGTTTTTTCCTTTAATGATTTTATTAATTGGCGTTAGCAATGTTATGGTTATTTACATTGGTGGTATGCGATATATTGAAGGATCTATAACTTTAGGAGTTATTGCCGAGTTTATTATGTATGTAAATATGCTAACCTGGCCAGTTGCAGTTGTAGGTTGGGTAACCTCAATTATTCAGCAGGCTGAAGCATCACAAAAACGTATCAATGAATTTTTAAAGCACGACCCTGAAATTCAAAACAATGAATTAAACGAGTCTAAAATTGAAGGCAATATTGAATTTAATAATGTTTTCTTCACCTATGATGATACAAATATTACTGCCTTAAAAAACGTGAGTTTTTCATTAAAAAAAGGTGAAACACTTGCCATTTTAGGAAATACCGGATCGGGGAAATCTACTATTATTAATTTAATTGCAAGATTATATGATGTTGAAAAAGGTGAAATTTTTATTGATAAAAAAGAAATTCAACACCTGAATTTAGATAATTTAAGACAGGCTATTGGTTTTGTTCCTCAAGAAGCATTTTTATTTTCCGATACTATAAAGAATAATATTAAATTTGGTGACCAGCAAGCATCGGACGCGAAAATTATTCAGGCTGCCAAGGATGCATATATACATCATAACATTAAAGATTTTAAAGAAGGTTATAACACTTATGTTGGCGAAAGAGGTGTTACTTTATCGGGTGGTCAAAAGCAACGTGTTTCAATTGCGAGAGCTATTATAAAAGAACCTCAAATTTTAATTTTTGACGATTGTCTTTCGGCTGTAGATACCGAAACCGAGGAAATAATTTTAACCAATTTGTATAAGGTTAGTAAAAACAAAACCACAATAATTGTAAGTCACAGGATATCTTCCGTAAAAAATGCCGACAAAATTATTGTGCTTGATAAAGGTGAAATAATTCAACAAGGAACTCATTTTGAATTGGTTAATATTAATGGTTATTATAAAGAACTTTTTGAACAACAACTTTTAGAAAAAGAAATTTAAAAATTACTATTTACTTCAAATATTTTTATAGCTTTGTGTAAAAGCTGAAAATAAAAGATTTATTAAATAGAACGTTAATTATGAATGACAAAGAACATTTAGACCAAGAAGAGATTTTCTCACAGGTTCTTAGGGCAGGAAGAAGAACTTACTTTTTTGACGTAAGAGCAACAAAAGCTGATGATTATTATTTAACTGTTACAGAGAGTAAAAAATTTACTCATGACGATGGATCATTCCATTACAAAAAACACAAAATTTATTTATATAAAGAAGATTTTGCTGAGTTTAACGAAATGTTAAAAGCCGCAACTGACTATATTATAAGTGAAAAAGGTGAAGAAGTAATTTCTGATAGACATCAAAAAGATTTCAAAAAACCTTCTGAAAATGGAGAAGAAACTGCACCTGAAAGTTTTACAGATGTAAAGTTTGAAGATATTTAAGAGATTTTAAATATTACAATATTAAAAAAAACCGTCTAAAAAAATTAGACGGTTTTTTTTACAATTTATCTAAAATCAACATTAAAAAATCAATACGTTAATCCGTAACCAATTTTATAGAAAGGTTGAATAGATTTCTACCAATAATTTTGGCTTAGAAAAAAATTAAATTTAAACCGAGATCAAAATTTAGTTGAATATTTGATTGAATTGGATAGTGATTAGCTAACTAATTTTACATATTATTTATTCAAAAAAGCCAAATTCACTTTAACACTAAAATTAATATCATTTATTTGTAACTTTGACCTCTTAAATTTTGGAAGTGAAAAACAATAATAAAAACTCAACAAACCTAAATAAATACATTAGTACTACTGGAATTTGCTCTCGTAGAGAAGCTGAAAAATTTATAGTTCAAGGATGTGTTACCATCAATGGCAAGGTGGCTGTGCTTGGCAATCGTGTTTTTGAAGGTGACGTTGTAAAATTAAATGGTCAACCGCTAAAATCAGCTCCAAAAACACTGTATATTGCTTTTAACAAGCCTGTTGGTATTGTTTGCACCACTGACTCAAAAGAACGAAATAATATTGTGAAATTTATCAATCATCCAGAGCGCCTGTTTCCTATTGGAAGGCTTGACAAACCTTCGCAGGGATTGATTTTTTTAACCAATGACGGAGATATCGTAAATAAAATATTAAGAGCTGGCAACAATCACGAAAAAGAATATATTGTTACAGTTAACAAACCTATTACACCTAACTTTATAAAAAAAATGGGAAATGGAATTCCTATTTTGGGAACAGTTACTAAAAAATGTTACGTTGCACAAATTGATAAATTCACTTTTAAAATAGTTTTAGTTCAAGGCTTAAATCGTCAAATTAGAAGAATGTGTGAGTATTTAGATTATAACGTTACAAAACTTAATAGAACTAGAATTATGAATGTTAATTTGGGAAAATTGAAAATTGGCGAATGGCGTGAAATCTCAAAAGGTGAAATGAAAAAAATTAACGAGATGGTGAATACTTCTTCAAAAACTGAAGAAGCTTCTACAGATCTCAAAAAAAAAATCAGAAGAAAAAAAAGAAAATAAGTTTTTTATTATTCGCCAGTTCTAATACTAAATGGAATAAACACTCTTCTAACGGTAATCCTAGTGTTTATAACTTGAGTTATTAATTTAGGTATATGACCTATATAAATCTAATTTGAAATTAGCTCGAATAAAATCAAACCTACTTACTTAAATTGATAGTATACAATCAGGTCTTACTTAAATTTATAAACTAGTTTTTTAATTTATCATTATTTCGATTACCTGGATTATCCTTATACCAGTCTCTAAATTCATTGCCTCCTGAAGTAGCCCAATTATTGAAAAAATTATATGCTGCATTGATTGCTACTGACTCTTTTGGCACTTTAAAATCATGTATTACACTTATACCCCAAGGAAATCCACTCTCGGAAATATAATTGCCGTCCGTATCTCTATTCACACCATTATATTCAAAATTGGCATCTCCTAATGTTGTTACGTTTCTATAAGGCAAGTGTATTTCCTTTTCTCTTTCTTTATTAACTATAATAAATGGATTAAATGGAGCAGCTCCTAGTAGATTAGTATCCATTGGCTGTGTAAGTTTTATTGATATTGTAATTTCATTTAATAAATTATCTACGTCATCGGTTAAAATAATTACAGCCTTCTCTTGATTTGCTTCTGTACCATTTGTATTTAAATCGATAAAATTCTGAGTATAAATTGGTCCTGTGACACTTTCAATTTGCGAAGGCAATAAATTCTCTATCTCCAATCCTACACCATTTACATAACCAGCTGCATTAGATTTAACATTGCATACAAAATCAACTTGTACAGCTAAGTTTTGCGCATTTAAAATTACAATTGCCTGATAACTAAGTGCCATGTCATTAAAATCATAATCGCCATTTGATGGCCACAGGTCTTCAAAGGCAACTGTTCCTTTACCATATTTACTTGGAGTAAATAATTCAAAGGCAGTTTCGGGATCGTTTGGAAAGGAATCATCTTTATCCAAAATACCATCTCCATCAGTATCTGTTTCCTCATTATCTTGAGAAAACACTCTAAATGTTGTTAAATCATTGATAGTTCTGCCAAAATCTGTATTATTACCGGCACTTATTCCATATTCATACTGCCAACCACCTGTCTCAGTATCCATTATAATTAAATCTGAACTACTCGCCATATTCGCAAGCCATAACTCCTGATTAGAATCAAAAGTCATTGATGTTGGCTTAAAAGGTAAATCATCAGCACTTATTCGAGTGCTTTGATAAACATTATTTCCGTCTAAGTCAAGCCTATATAACCCAGAAAATGTACACATAAAAAGCGTCCCATCTTCAGCAAACACCAAGTCTCCACCATTAAGACTATGTAAACCTTCAATGTCCCATACATTAAGGTTTGCTCCTGTTGCCGGGTCAAACGTATATAATTTGTTTGTTTTGGAAAAATAGAGCAATCCATCTGAAACATTAAAGTCTAATCTAGGTCCGGTTATACCCAGATTTGCAACAATTTCCCAACTGTTAGTTTCAATAAAATATTTCATTAGAGGATAAGGACTGCTTGACCCAATAGAATACAATGTTTTGTTTTCTTGATCAATGCCGGCAGTTACACTACCCATAGGCATATCAGATAAATATGTCAGTTCTCCTGTCAAAGGATCAACTTGAAATAATTCTCCCGAATTATTCACACAATATAAATAATCATTAACAATTTCACCGTTTACCTTATTGCCTATATTAGATTTTGACTTTGAACTAGTGCCTGAAAAATGATAATTTACTTTTTGATTGATAATATTTTCAATAGATGCAGAAAAATTTAAATTTTCGTTTCTGCGAATATAAACTTTATCGCAATATTTTGGAAGGTTAATAGATTGGGACAAAACACCATTTTTAACTATTCCCGAAAACACTAATTTGTTCAATACATCATTTCTGTAAACAGGCTCTGTAACTATTTCTCCATATTGATTTTCAAATGTTTCGTTTCCAACAAAATACGGCTCACTTGAATACGCATAAATATCATATTTAACGTAAGATGAATTGTCTGTTATGCTAATATTTACCTCCCTATACGTACTAAAGTCAAATCCTTCAGGTATTGATATTGTATTTATGGTGCTATTCTCTGTATTCTCTTGCACAATATCAGGAATTTCACATGCATTAATTAAAAGAATTATTAAAATTATTATGTAATACTTTATTTGAAACATCCTTTTCATACAATTATAAGTTTTGATTTAGTTAGTTTTGAAGTCAAAAGTATATGTTTTTATAAATGTTATATCTAAAATTATTTAAGTAACATCTGAAAACAGACAGGTAGCTAATGCATGTAGATGAATGGTTTTTTACTTATTTAGTCCAATTTTTGGAATTGACTTTATTTTTTGAAAAAAAGCAGAAATGAAAAGCAAATATTTAATTAAAAGTCATTTTTAAAAGAACAAATGTTTTAATTTATGTATTAAAAAACACAATCTCGATTATATCTTGATCATTAATTACTCTGTTTAGTCATAATATTAATAGGTCTTAATACATAAGACTTAAAAAATTGTATTGTAATAACATTAAAAAGTCTTAATTTTTTAAGTTAGCATTATTTCTATATCCATTCTTATCTTGGTACCAATCTGGATATGATTCACCACCTGAAGTTGCCCAATTAGCAAAGAAGTTATAAGCGTCTGTAATAATTATATTTTCTTTTGGTGCCTTATATTTTCCATTAATATTCATAGCCCAAGGTAAACCTTGAGGTGTTTTAAAATCGCCATCACTATCTTTAACCGTTGGTCCAACTTCAATAGATGAAGTTGTTGGATAATATGTTGTAGGTTTATTTGGTAAGTGCACTTCTTTAAGTCTATCCTTGTTAACAATTAGAAAAGGATTAAAAGGTGCAGTGCCTAATGCAGCAGTAGAAATAGGATTCGCAAATTCAATGGAAATAGTATTATTTATTCCTACATTGAGTTGAGCGTTATCGAAGAACACAATTACCGCATTTGGTTGCCCTTGTTCTGTTCCATTCACATTGTTAGTTATAATGCCTTCAGTTAAATTTAATCCCGTAACATTTGAAATTACAGATGGCAAAACACCTTCTAATTCTATACCAAAACCATTCGTATAGCCTGCTCCAATAGATTCAACAATATAATTATAGTCTACCTGTGTTACGTTATTTTCTGCATTTAAAATGGTTTTTATATTGTAACTAATTACTAAATCATTAAAATCATAATCGCCTGAGTAGGGCCATAAGTCTTCGAAAGCTATGGTTGCACTTGTAAATTCATTTGGATAAAACATTTTATTAGTAACACCTGTGCAATCACCAGGTGAAGTTTCTGTAATAACTATATTATCAATGAAATTACCGACACTTCCTAAATTTACAGCTTCAAAAATAAAGTAAGTATCATCTTGTCCAATGGGGACTGTATAGGTTCCAGAATACTGAACCCAAGCAGTATTACCTGTAGTCATTACAGTCTCAGTAGTTGCAGTAGCTAAATTTTCTCCAATTCTTACCAAAGCAGTATCAGTTCCCGATCGACCTCGATGCCATACGGACCAGCTTATTTCTGCACCAGGACTAGTACAAATACGTTGATATAATGCTGAATTTTGAGTTGCATTTATTTCTGCAAAATAAGTTCCATTCTGAGAAGGCACTCCCCGATATCCAGATTTCCACAACTCAATTTTATTATCGGATGATGTTGTAGACCAGCCATTAACATCATTTTCATTAGGTTGGTTAAAACCGCTAGGAAGCGCAGGTCCTTCTTCAAAATCACCATTCAAAAAGAAATTCTCTGTACATTCTACACATCCACTGCCGCTAACTTTATAAGCACTAGCAGCCTTATTTGAAGCCTTATTGGATGCTATAGTAACATCAATTTTATTATTTAAAACGTCTATAATTTCAAAAGAATACTCAAGTCCATCTTTTCTAGAAATATATACTTTATCATAGATACTAGATAAACTAAACACATGATTAATCGAACCATTATGTGGTTTACCTACATACAACAAACTATTGAGTGCTTCAGAAATATTTTCAGCTTCCGAGCTATAATTGGCTGAGTAAGCGAAAACTTCATATTTCACATAAGGTGTTGCATCATTAATAGTTAATGTAACATCTCTTTCAGTCTCAAAATTAAACCCTTCCGGTATTGATATTGTATTTATGGTGCTATTCTCTGTATTCTCCTGCACAATATCAGGAATTTCACAAGCATTAATTAAAAGAGTTATTAAAATTATTATGTAATATTTCATTTGAAACATCCTTGTTATACGATTATAAGTTTTGATTTATTAGTTTTCTAAAGTCAAAAGTATAGGTTTTAATAAAAGTACATTCTAAAATTCTTTTAGTAACAACTGAAAATAGACGGATAGCTACTGCATATAGATGAATGGTTTTTACAATAAAAAAAGCTCATTATAATACAAAAACAATAAGTAAAGAATTCTATTGAACAAATGCCAATCCATCTGGAACTCGCCCTGTTCTTATAGTGCTAACTATCGTGAAAGTTTTCATATCAATTATTTCAATTTTATCTGCATTGGAATTAGCGACAAAAGCATACTGCCTATTTGGATGCATTAAAATACCCACTGGTCTAGGGGTGTGGTAAAATGCTCTCTCTAAAAGATTTTTTTTACCTGGAATGGTTATTGTTTTTATTTGTTTTTTTGAATATCTATCAAATACTGAAATAGTTCCATCATTTGCATTTGTTACTAAAGAATATTTTCCATCGATGGAAAACTTAATTCTTAAAGGCTGTTTCCCTGTTGATAAAGTATCGGTTATTTGATTGGTCTTTGTATTAATTATATTTATCGAATTTTCTATTTTATTAGTCACCCAAATTTCAGTCCCATCAGGCGTAATATCAATACCCTCTGTACCTAGTCCGCAGGTTATAATTTGTATAACCTTGTTTAGTTCAACATCTACAACACTCACTGAATTTGAATTAATATTGGTAACATATACTAATGGTTTCTTAGGATGAAGCACTAATAGATGACTGAATTTTTGTAGAGTTGAAATTTTCTTTTCAACAATACCGGT
>ERZ1046740.457-NODE-457-length-34218-cov-13.001229_pt1 | contig 34218 bp, 48 predicted proteins | sample MGYA00383093_ERZ1046740 | MGnify/ENA primary metagenome ERZ1046740 (study PRJEB29581, sample SAMEA5548363) | metagenome | biome: marine; feature: coastal; material: water | depth 25 m | study: Short-term variability in the microbial, nano- and picoplankton... | reverse complement strand
AACGTCGAAGTCCACACATCCGCTACTGGGGGCGCGGATTCGACTCAGGTTGAGGGTTGTAGCGGCCAGCCAAAATCCGACTCGGAGCGGGTAGCGGATTGTGGTGCGACGCCTTGTTCGATTTCTTCATTTTTGGATGGAAGGGAGGACTCATGATTGCGGCAGCGGCTTTCTGGTTATTCGCCATTGTCGCAATGAATCTCCTTCGTAGTGAGGAATCAGGAAGCCAGAATCTTCTAGTTCATCTATGGCAGAAATTGCGTCGGAAGGGTCGTGGCCATCGTGTCCAGAAATCTGCCCGTGAAGATGATTGTCCCAGATGAAAGGCCGATACAAACCTACGCTTGAACCCATCATCATGAGAGAAATGCCCTTCGGATCAGACTCCTCGGACTCCTCTATGGCGTTGAGGAACCTCAAGGCATTCTCTGAGAGATTATCGTCAGGCTGGATAGCTACCGCAGCCTGCTCCTTACGATCAAAACTGCTTAGATACGCGATGAGACCAGCAACGGCAGCCGATATCGAGCCAAAGCCAAAATCCACGAAGCACCACACTACACAGATGAGCATTCCGATCAGTGCGAGAACGTGGATAGTCTTTCTCATTTTTGAATCGAACGACCAAGGTGACTCACAGAGTCCCGACCAATAAAATTATGAATACACCAAAAAACACCAAGCTGGGATCTGTTGAGTCCACCGATTTGTTCGCTTTGTTGTCCAAATGGGAAAACCTTGCCGCCTCGTGGCTCCAAGTGGCTCGCGAAATTGACGCGCCCGATATCTCCGATAGGGCGCGAGCGAGAGCGGCGATTTACCAGGATTGCGCCGAAGATCTAAAAGCGAACGCCAAATGTTTATCGGATGATTCGGCTTGTTCGCTCTCTAAAGCCACAAAATCATGATACTAAAAGAACTAATCGAATGGCTAGAAGGCCAAGATAAAAAAGATGTAATCCAAGACGGATTCGGGTCGCCTCACAGTGATCGAGGATATTACGAAAATCTAGCTTTCGACCCCGTCCCCGAAACGACTATTGGAGAAATGCTAAAACACGCAAAGTCAGCAAAGGGCGAAGTGTTCATAGGATGGAAAGGTGGCAACTTTAAAATGACCGAATACACTGAGGTTTTCATTGGTGGACACGGGAGATGTGGGGAGCCTATCAACTCCGCAAATCTGAAGTTGTGGGAACTTTTAGCGAACGGAAATGCTCACACGCCGCGATGAAAACGAATAAACCAGACACGGCAGCTACTAGCGGTCGGGTGCAGCGAATTGTTCGGTTTGTTGTAGGAATGACAGTATGCTTTGTGTGCTTTACACCTGGGGCTGTCCTGCTAGAGCTGTCGGAGTCTGACTTTTGGCCGCGACTCATACTCTTTTGGGGAGGTATGATTTATTATCATTTTCTTGATTTGCCGAACGGAAAGGATGAGCTATGAGCGAAGCGAAATTGGACAGAATCCCGTTGTTCGCTGTTGGTGATATCGTCGTCATAACCAAAGACGGAGCGATGACGAAGGGAAAAGAAGCCATTATCACGGACAGAGAAGGTGACAAATGGGTGGTCGAGTTCGACCCGCAGTGGTGCGGATACTACCACTCCGCAGACATTTCTCACGCTAGTACCAAACTCACCGACCCGCAGGGTTGAGCGCATCGACAAACGACTATGAACACAGAAATCCCAAAATGCTGCTCAGATCAGATGGAGCTGACACAATCAGCTCAAGTCTGGCTGTGCCGTGAATGCGGGCTGACGATGGACCTTGTGGTCTGGAACACCGACCCACCGGAATTGATCGACGAGTTCGACGATTTTGGGAACCGGACGCTCAAACGAGTTTAATGAATCATGAAGAATACGCCGAAGCCAGTTCGAAGGCTCAGAGATCAATCACCCCATGCCCAAAGTGCAAGGTCTGGCCAGTCATCCAATACGAACCAGGCGTAACATTCGCCGAGTGCAAGTGCAGGAAATACGCTGTGCCAGATGAGGACAGGGAAAGGCTGGTCGAGGTAATCAACAAGGCATTTGGTGGATGATCTGCCGGGGCTTTTTTATGTTGACCACCCCTCAGATCATGCCAAAAAAGACAAGCCTCAAGCAATCGTGCGGATCACTTGAGGCTCTAATTCCAACATGAATCAAGCCATGTCAGAAACTAATGAAGAGATAAAAGGAACGGGCGGCAAGGTCAAGACTTGCCGCAAATGCAAAGATGAGAGGGAGAAGAAAAGGGCTTACTATCAAGCCAACAGGGAGAGGATCTTAGCACAAAAAAAAGCCTACAATCAGGCCAACAGGGAGAAGATCGCAGAAAGGAAGAAGGCCCACTACCACGCAAACAGGGAGAAAGACGCAGCGCAAAGAAAGGCCCGATATCAAAATAATAGAGAGGAAGTCCTCGCTCAAAGGAAAGCCTACGGTCAGGCGAACAGGGAGAAGCGAGCATCTTACGCGAAAGCCTACCATGCCGCCAACAAGGAGAAAATCTCAGCACAAAAGAAAGCCTACAGTCAGGCGAACAAAGAGAAGATTGCAGCTAAGAATAAAGCTTATTACGCCGCCAACAAGGAGAAGGCCAATGAACAAAACAAGGCCTACATCAAGAAACGTAGAAGCGAAGATTCAATCTTCGATCTAAAGCTAAGGTGTCGAAGAAGGCTATCACATGCTTTCGCTAGTCGAGGATTCAAGAAGACAGGCAAAACCGCCGACATGCTCGGGTGCGACTGGGAGTTCCTCAAATCCCACATCGAAGCGCAATTCACAAAGGGAATGACATGGGAGAACCGAGACCGATGGCACGTCGACCACATCATCCCGCTAGCATCAGCCAACACTCCAGAAGATATAATGAGGTTGTCTCATTTCTCCAATCTGCAACCACTCTGGGCAGAGGAAAACTTAGCAAAAAGCGACAAGATTGTGGACTGCCAGCCAGAGCTAACGCTAAAGCACTGAAAGCAAAGGCGTTAGGTTCTTCCAGAAAAGAAGCCGTTTGGTGTCGATTGCCTCGGCCGCGTTTTCCTAGGCATAACTGTTTTTGACAGGTCCTTTGTTTTTGCAAAATGGCAAATGAAACCGAAGCGCCAAAAGGCTCAAACCAAAGCGGCACTAAAAAGGACTCTCCCTCAATAACTGTAAAGAATCTGGCCAGAATCTTGAACCTAACCGAAACGAGGATTCAGCAACTTTCGAAAGAAGGAGTGATCATCAAAGTGGCTCGTGGTCGATATGACCAGTGGGCATCGATCAGCAAATACATCGCCTACCTACAAGACAGGAGGACGAACCAGTGGGACGCTAAAGACGAAGAGCAGACCGATCTGAAGCGGGAGCAGTTACGCAGGACGAAAGAAGAAGCCGACCGACTCGAACTATCAAACGCTCGAACTCGCGGCGAGTTGGTCGAGGTGCGGAAGGTGAAACTCGAAGGCGAGAAGATCATGGGGGCGATTCGCAACAGGATTTTAAACTCGCTGCTCACCGACGACGAGAAAGATCAGTGTCTCAGGGATATACTCTCGCTTAAAGACGTAGATTTTAGCGGCGAATGAATATTCAGATTGCCGACATATTCAGATCGTGGCTCGACGTCTTCGAACCTCCGCCGAGAATGACCGTCTCGGAATGGTCGGACGAATACCGCTTCCTTTCGCCTGAGTCATCAGGTCAGCACGGGAAATACTCGACGGCGATGACTCCATACGCTCGCGAGTGGATGGACTCGATCAACGATCTCGACTCGACGGGGACGGTTTTGATGGTGGGAGCGCAGTTGGGAAAGACTGAAGTGCTGAACAATATGATCGGCTACTTCATCGACGTGGAACCGTCGCCGATGCTGATGGTGCAGCCGACAATCGAACTGGGAGAAGCATGGTCGAAAGAGAGACTGGCTCCGATGGCGAGGGATACGCCACGGATCAGGGACAAAATCGCAGACGTCAAGAGCCGGACGAGTGGGAACACGATTCTTCACAAGTCATTCCCCGGGGGGAACCTAGCGATTGCTGGGGCGAATGCACCATCTGGACTCGCATCCCGTCCTCGTCGTGTCGTTCTGCTCGACGAGGTTGATCGATACCCAGTGACGGCTGGAAGTGAAGGTGACCCGTCATCGCTCGCGATCCGAAGGACCGAGACATTCTGGAATGCCGTGATCGTAATGACATCGACCCCGACCGTGAAAGGGAGATCGAGGATCGAGACAGAGTTTGAGAGCAGCGATCAGCGGAGGTATTTCTGTGACTGTCCTCGATGCGGATTTTCGCAGACATTGAAATGGGTGAATGTGAAATGGGAGGCCGAGGATGGCTCCGATGCGTGGCTCCAGTGCGAGGGGTGTAAAGAGCATCTTTCCGACGAGGAACGGGTCGAGATGGTTCATGATGGGAAGTGGGTTCCGACATATCCAGAGAGATCGCTTCGAGGGTATCACCTGCCCGGCATCGCGTCCATGTTTCGGCATAAGAAAGGATTCAAATCCCGGCTGCATCAGATGGCGTGGGAGAACATCAAGGCGAAGAAGGCTGGGAAAGAGACTCTTCGGACGTGGATCAACACGTTTCTTGCCGAGACATGGGAGGACGAGGGTGAATCAGTCCCGTGGGAGCCGCTCATGGCACGGCGTGAGGACTGGGGGACGTTCCCAGAGGGTGCGTTGATCCTGACCGCTGGCGTCGATATCCAGGGAGATCGTTTCGAGGTTGAGATCGTGGGATGGGGTGACGGCGAAGAATCGTGGAGCATCGAGCATCACTCGGTGATGGGGGATTTCAACTCGCCCGACACACAGGAATCGCTCGACGAGATACTCCAGAAGAAATTCACCCACCCATCGGGAACTGAGATCGGGATCTCATGCACGTTCATCGACTCAGGCCACAAGACGAAAGCTGTTTATGCGTTCACCAAGCCACGCGAAGCTCGTCGAGTCTACTCATGCAAGGGCGTCGGTGGACCAGGTGTTCCGTTGGTTAATCGACCGACCCGACGCGGCGTCGAAAGAGCGGCGTTGTTCGCTGTTGGAACTGATACAGCGAAGGAGTTGGTCTATTCCCGGCTCTCACTCGGTGGGAAGGGCAGTGGATTTATGCACTTCCCGCATGACAGGCCAGAGGACTGGTTCCGACAATTGACAAGCGAGACGAAAGTGATCCGATACCGGAATGGCGTCCCGTTCGCTCGCTTTGAGAATCCATCGAAGTCGAGAAACGAGGCTCTTGATATTCGGGTTTATGCGTCGGCGGCGCTCTCATTGCTTCGTGTGAACTGGGAGAAGCTGACCAAAACGATCAACGCACCGAAGCCGACTGAAGAGGATAAGGAGAAAGCGAAAGCCAAGAAGAAGAATCGAAGGCGAGCGGGCTGGGTGGGTGATTGGTAACGCATTTTGACAAGCCTGTAAAAATAATGGCTTGCGCGACGAATGACGAGAATCTGGTGACGGCGCTCTCGATGCTATCGAAGATCGAGACGACATTGGCCACGCTCTACGAGAAGACAGCAAGTTCGACGAGCTTCGGTGACCAGTCGCGGACGCTCGCCAGCATCGCCGATCTGGAGAAGAGCAGGGCCGCATACAAGCAGGAGATTTCGCAGCTCCAGCAAGCTATCGAAGGCTCCCGCCGAACTCTCAAGATTCAATTTCGATGATTTCTTTTTTCAAAAAACGACTCAGCCGGACGAAGCCGACCACCGCTGAGAAGCGAAGTTTCAAAGCTGCGGCTGGTGGCCGACTGACGCTCGACTGGGTGACATCGTGCCTGTCATCAGACGGCGAACTTCAAGGGAAACTTCAGACGCTCAGGAATCGTTCACGCGATCTTGAGCGGAACAACGAATGGGTGAAGGGTTTCCTCCGCTCGTTGGAGAACAACACGCTCGGAGAGAAGGGAGTCTCGTTGCAAGTCCGGTCTCGCGAGATGAACGGTCAGCTTGACGAAGTAGCGAACAGCAAGATCGAAGCGTCATGGAAGCGATGGGGGAAAGTCGGGAAGTGCGAGATCACTGGGAAGCATTCATATTGCGATATTCAAAGGCTAGTCCTTCGGAGCATCGCCAGAGACGGCGAAGTTCTGATTCGACTCATCAGGGAATCATCGGGATTACGTCTTCAAATTCTGGAGGCCGATTTACTCGACGATACTTACAACGCCCGAGCCTCGAACGGGAACGAGATCAGATTCGGCGTTGAGTTCGATCAGTATCGCCGCCCGGTCGCCTATCATCTTTTGGGGAATCATCCTGGCGACTCTCAGTTCAATTCCGACATGAAGCGCCGGGTTAGAATCCCAGCCAGCGAAATCCTTCATCCCTTCAAGATCGAGCGACCGGAACAGAGCAGGGGAATCCCTTGGCTTGTCTCGTCGATGAATCGGCTGAAAATGCTCGATGGATACGCCGAGGCCGAACTTGTGGCAGCGAGAACATCGGCAGCGAAAATGGGATTCTTCACCAAGTCCACGCCGGACGGATGGACAGGAGAGATCGACGACGATGGGAACCTTCCCGTTGACGCATCGCCTGGAACCATCGAGGAACTCCCAGCTGGGGTCGATTTTAAATCGTGGGATTCAAACCATCCGAATTCCGGTTATGGGGATTTCGTGAAGTCCTGCCTTCGAGGAGTCGCGACGAGTCTGGGAATTTCCTACAACTCACTTTCGAACGATCTCGAAGGGGTTAACTACTCATCGATTCGGGCTGGACTGCTCGAAGAGCGCGAAGTCTGGAAAGCGATTCAGCGATTCATGATCGACCATATCCTTGAGCCGATCTTTGAGGCATGGCTGGAGATCGAACTTCTATCCGGCAGGCTCGGACTCCCATACGATAAATTTTTCAAGTTCAACGCTCCAGAATTCAAAGGACGCCGATGGGCTTGGGTCGATCCAAAGAAGGACATGGAAGCCGCGATCCTCGCGATGCAGCACCGGATCAAGCCGCTCCGAGACATCGTGGCCGAAGGGGGCGACGACATCTTCGAAGTCCTCCAATCGGTGAAAGCCGACGAGGAACTCGCAGCGAGCATGGGGCTGACGCTCTCGCCTGAGACTCAATCTAATTTTGACAATGAACAAGAAACCGATGGAACAGAGGAAGACTAGTCCCGATCAACTGGCTCACAGGTCGGTCGAGATCGCTGACAGGAGCATCGACGAAGACGCCCGGACGGTCGAGATCGCCTTCTCGTCTGAACAAGTCGTTGACCGTTGGTATGGGACCGAAACTCTCGGCCACGAAGCTGAAAACGTCAGACTTGACCGGATCAACAACGGGGGAGCCTTCCTCATGGAACACGATAGATCCGATCAGATCGGAGTCGTCGAAAAAGCATGGATCGACAACGACAAGAAAGGCCGAGCGGTCGTTAAATTTTCAAAGTCGGCAAGAGCCGAAGAGATTTTCCAAGACGTGAAAGATGGCATCCGACGATTGGTTTCTGTCGGGTATCGGATTCACGAAGAGAATTCCGAGAAGTTGTCGGGAGGTCGGGAGGCCGTGACCGCGACAGATTGGGAGCCTTATGAACTGAGCTTGGTCAGCATCCCAGCCGATGATTCCGTAGGGGTCGGCAGGACGATGGAAGATCCCACGGGTAAACCTAATTCAATCAATAAAATGTCTGATAAAAAGACCGAAAAAACGGCTCCCGAAACTGCGACTCGCAGCGTGGAGGTAATCAACGAAGCTCCAAAAGTGGACGTGAAGGCCGAGCGTGACAACGCCATTCAAGCCGAGCGTTCCAGGATCGACTCAATCAACGGTATCGCCGAAGCTGCCAACACTCGCGGCATCGTCCTCGACGCTAACAAGGCGGTTCGTGATGGAGTTTCCGCTAACGAGTTCCAAGGCCAAGCCTTCCGCAAACTCACCGCCAAGCAAGAGGAATTTTCCCCAGCCGAGAATCTCTCTCGCGGTGAGAAGAAAGATATTTCCGGTTTCGATCTCGGCAAGGCACTTCGCGCTAACCTGCGCGGTGTAGCTCTTGACGGCATCGAGCGTGAACTCGTTCAAGAGGGTGAGCGTGAAGCAGAAAAATCAGGCATCGGAGTCTCTCGCGGCATCACCCTTCCCGGCTTCTACGTTAAACGCGACCTGACCGCGACCGGAACCACATCAGTCGCAGGTGACCAAGGTGGAATGACCGTTGAAACGAACAAGGCCGGACTTCTGGACGATTTCTTCAACGCATCTGTTATGCGCGAACTTGGCGCTACCGTCCTTACCGGACTGACTGGCAATCTCGACATTCCTCGACTTGTCGCCGACACCGCCGCCGCTGGTAAAGCTGAGAATGCTGGAGCCGACGAAGTATCCCCGACAACCGCGCAGCTCTCGCTTTCACCTAAGCGCCTTCCTGCTTTCGTTGACATCTCCGATCAGTTGATGAATCAGAGTTCATCGGCCATAGAGTCGATGATCAGGGGCCATCTCACCTCCCAAATGCTCGCGACTCAAGAAGCCGCATTCTTCCACGGTGCTGGCACTGTTGACGCAAACGGGATCGCTGGAACCAGCGGCATCGGAAGCGTTGCTGGTGGTGCTGCTGGAGCGGCACCTGATTACGCTGACATCATCGATCTCGAAGAGGCCGTTGATGCTCAGAATGCGATTGGAGGCTCGCTCGCATACGCGACCAACGGACAGATTCGGGCCAAGCTGAAGCAGACTCCGAAACAGGGATCAGGCATTGAGGGTAACTTCATTATCTCCGATCTCTCTCCAGGAGTCATCAACGGGTATAAGGCCGCATACACCAACGCGATCAGCCGGGTTCTCGAAAAAGGTGGATCTGGAACCGTTTGTTCTGCAATTTTCTTCGGGAATTTTGCCGACTACGTGATTGGATACTGGGGAGGATTGAACCTCGAACTCCTTCGCGATTCCACGAACGCGAAGACCGGGCTTCATACTCTCTGCGCGAATACCTATTATGACGGCGGCGTTCGTCGTCCAGCTAGTTTTGCAGCGATGCTTGACGCACTTGGCGCATAAACGAATTTCATTTGTGTGTGAAGAGCCAGTGGGGGGAACCTCACTGGCTCTTTTTTGACTCCGCAGGGATGGCATGAAGAACATTCTGATCACTTCGAACTGTCTCGTTAAAGGCGAGCCAGTGGAAAAGGGAACCATCATCAACGACGTGGACACCAGCACAGCGGCTGAACTCATGTCGAGCGGTCGAGCGACTCTTGCTCCTAAGAAAGAAGCTCCAAAGAAGAAGGCCGCGAAGAAGTCACCGAAGAAGAAGGCAGCGAAGACCGATGAATCTTAGTCTCGCGACATCGTATCAAGAAGCCTTCCTCGAACACAGGGAAGAATTCGGGGTCGATATTACGATCAACGGCGACGACGTCGAAGCCATCGTAAGCGAGTCTCAATTCGGTCGTGAACTCATGGAAGGTGGATTCGCAGACGACGCCGACATCGAGGTTAAATTCTTAATCGCCGACCTCACCGAACTCCCGAGCCTCGGGCAAGTCGTCTCTTATCGAGATCGAGCGTTCCGAGTCTCTCGCCTTGGATTTCAGCCAGGCGCTTTGATCGGCGAGATCACTTGTCGTCCAAGCAAACGCTAAAGCTCTTCGAGGAGAGAGATCAAGCCCGCAGTGTCGGCCTTTAATGCAATGATCTCGTCTGGGTGCATGGTCGGAACGGTCTTTCTTAGGATCGAGATCAGGCCGCGCAGGTGGGGGACGTAGTTATCCTTTCCGAACTTTCGGCTTCTCTCTTGATACTCCTTCGGGGTGATGATCTTCGGATCATCGGGAGAGCATGAAATCGAAAGCTTCAACATTTTATTTGAGGGCAAAACCGATTCTTCAGAGAGGAATTTTAACCACGATTCCCGGCGATCGGTGTTCGCGATTGAAGAGATTGACTGATGGTGCTGGAAGCTCAAATGAGGGAGTCTCTTCTCGGCTGGAATGCGGCGGCAAACAGTCGCGAATAAGAGAAGCGATTGACGATCTACCCCAGTTACTTTCTCAGCTTGTATATAAAGATCGGTCGAGATCTGCTTCTTGAAATTGTCGGCCCCGTGAAGGAGCCAGTCGCCGAGCGCCCAACTGAATTGTTTGGTTGCTTCTCCGAATCGTTGACCTAGTGCCTCCCACTCTTCGAATGGAAGATCGCGCTGGAACTGCATCTCGATGGTTCCGGGACTAGTGGCAAGCTGTGTTGTTTTCATTGGTGTATTTTTCGATTAAGTTCTTTTGTCTTCTGATCTGCGCCTTCCGGCAATTCGACTGGCCTGACTCGTTGCGCATGGCGCGAGTAGTTGGGATTCCGAGTTGCTTGCAATAATCCACGCATCGGCGCGAGACTGTTGCTCTGCTCACCATGTTCCGGCGAGCGATCTCGGTCATCGAGCTTCCCTGATATCCGATTGACGAGATGAGAGTCAGGCACTCAATCGTCAGCGCCGGGTCTCGACATTGCTGAAGGATTCCCATCACCGTTCGCATCATGACAAGCGGTGGTGAATCAATCTCGTTTTTCGTAGGCTCATCGTATCGTGGGTCCACTACTGGAACTCTTTCTCCGTTTTCCCAATAAAATCGTTCACTCATACCACCTGAGTTCTTAGGCTGGTATTTTTGACAAGTGCAATTTTTTAATGTCATCGACACAATCGGGATCAACCAACGTCGTCACCCAGATATCTGAATCATTCGAAACAGATCGGTTTGGAGTCGATACGATCGAGCAGGTCGTCAAGATTCCTAACTCGAAATACCCGAGCCAACTTCTCGCAGACTTCGCGACTCATCCCGATTACGGGAACATGCAGCTCACCCGCCGCCGAGGGACTCGGACCGAGCCTGGATGGTGGACTGTGAACTATACGTTCGAAGGATTTCTCTTCACTCTCCCGTCGCCTGTTTATGAGTTAAAGGCATCACTCAGCGAAGCGCCGATTCAGACTCACCCAGACTTCGAAACCACCATTGCAGGAACTCCAGCAGCGACGAAGAATGGCGCGATATTTATCGATCGCGAATATCCCCACGAAATCAGCGAGGCTCCCGACGCTAAATTCGTGGGGTTTCCAGCCAGCAGCGGCAAGGGTGGGGTTGACTCCTATTTCGTTCCAGCCGCTGAGTGGGTAGAAACGAAATTTCAAAACTCTCGACCGTCAGGAATCAGGAATATTGGCACAATCGACTCACCGAATGGGCCGAATCCATCGGTATCAGGAAGGGACTGGATGGCATGGTCTGAAACCTACGTCAGGAGAGGGAGCATTTACCAATTGACATCGGCGTGGCTGCTGTCTGGTCGCAATGGATGGGACACGGAGATTTACGACGGTTAAGATCATGGACTTAGAAACGATTTTCCAAGGCAAAATGAATGAGCATAAGTGGAATATGCTCGGTGATTACTTGAAAGGAACCAAGCTACGAGCTGGCGAAGGAGTGAAGTTGACAAGCAGTTCGACAAATGGAGTGCTTGTTTCGACCGCTCCCCAGAGACCATCGAAAACGCCACAAGCGCCTCCATTCTCTGTTCTGTCAGTCACCCCAGTCCCAGATTCCGATCCGGCTGAATATAAAGTCAGGATGCAAGAGGGATGGGTGATCGAGCGCCACACAACATCGGGAGACGATGGCGTTGAGTTCCACGAAGTTAACGTCGATGGGTCGGCGATGTCCACAAAGCCGAGGCCGGAACTCACGATGGAAGATGGCGACTTCGCGCTTTGCTATTACACCACCGACGATGATGGATACATCACATCAGTTCCAGAGATCCAAGCCGATGCCGAGCAGGATACCGATCACCACCAGCCAGCTTCCGGTGCTGGTAGCGGTTCCAGCGGTTACTACTACGTCAAGCTCTTCCAACTAAATATCGTGAATGGATCTTCAAAAATCACGGTTCACCAGCAATCCGACATCGAGCATTCTCGAATCTGGAATGGCAGGAACATCGGGAGCGCCCGATATATCCACAAAGAGTGGAACGGAACGAATGACTCCTACGACTTCCGAACGCTCGAGCAGAACGAGCCAGTTGGGAGGACTTACGGCAAGGTGATCGTCGATGAAGTCGGCGCTGAATTCGACGCTGCAAATGACTCGATCAAATTCTCGGCGATTGCGGAGCGGGCATCAAACCCGCAAGTCAACGTCAACGATGATGGTGCTGGAATCGTGACAGTCGAGGGAAACGGGAATGATGGGACGCTAACATGGGAGGACTGCGACGGCAACGCTGTCACGCTCCTGCAATGGGTTGATGGTTTGATCACAAGTGCCTCCTCCACGATCATCGCTGGATGTGATGGAACAGGAACTTAACCATGTTCACAATCGAGACAGAAACCAAAAGTCTGAACGAGGCAATGTCGCTCTTCGCGAAGGAGACGAAGAAAGGGATTGAGGATGTGATCGAGCAGCAGACGGGAATGATCGTCGGCCATTTGATCGCGATGACGCCGCCTGGAGCATCGAAAGGTCAGGCGATGGGGAAGACTGGAGCGATCACGAATGTCGCGAAGAAGCGGGGAGAGGGAGCTGTGAAAGCCGATATCTCGACACTCTTCCCAACGACAAGAGCGAGGCCAGCAAAGGTCTGGGGGATGATCGAGAACGGGTTTTACTTCGGGACAGGCCGGGGCAAGAAGAAGGTCATCGACTACGCCGAGAGTATCCACGATCTGAGCCGGGTCCATCGATTCGCAAGATCGAGGAAATCGGGAAGGGTTAGAACCGGACTCAGCGGCCAGAATATGGCACTGACCACGGCGGCGCTTCGGAATGCTTACATAAAACAGAAGATCAAAAACGTGGGAATGCTGAATGCCGGATGGCTACGAGCAGCGGCCAAGGTGAAGACGGCGAAGAGATCGACCCCGGCATGGATCACAAGACACGGGAAAAAGCCCGGCGACGCTAATTTCAAACGATCCCGGCACGGTCTCGCGATCACTGTTTCTAACCGGATGCCATACTTCCCGCGAGACATCGACGCCAGGATGCAACGAGCCGTCGAGAGACGAGAGCGGGGGATCGCGAAAGCACTCGAATCGATGGCCGAGCGAAAAGCAAAGCGAGCAAATCAAAGAATGAAGCGATGATCAGAACAGACGTTTTAAACAGAATCCAATCCTATCTCCAGACGGCCTATGATGGCCCGATCACGATCTTGACTGAGGAGGACGATGGAGATCTGACGCCGCCATGCGCGATCGCCAGAGTGACATCGTCGGAGGATATGGGAGCGAATCAGGCATACGTCTGGGAGATGGAAGTCGTCGTAGGATGTTTCCACGATGCCGACGACGACACCATCGAGACAGCCGAGCAACAAGCCGAAGATCTATTCGCCGAACTGCTCGACGTGCAAGCAGTGACGACATATCTCAACGCTGGAAATTTACTCGTCTCAGCATGGAGACCATTGAGCATCGAGGCCAACCGGGACGATACGAAATGGCAGCATTTTCAGACCTTTTATCTGATCGTCGCTCCAAGGTTTTGACAAGCATCCTGAGACATGGCCGTTCAAATTGTAGGGGAACAAGTTTCGTGGGGTATTCCCGCAGCAGGACAAACCATCGCAGACGCTCAAGTCGCTGGTATCGTTCAAGATTTCGAGATGTCTCGCGATGGAAACGTCGTTGAGATTGCCGACGAGGACGGCGATCTTGTCGCTCGCGTCGATCATGGTGCGAAGAACACGATCACATTTTCGAGCATCGTCGTCGGGACTCCGGCGATCCCAACAAAAGGAACAGAAGTCACCTTCGCCGCCGACATCGACGGTTTCGCACTGACGACGGGCGAGGGATATATCGAATCCGCATCGATCTCATACGCTGGAACATCAACCACCAGCGTCAGTTTTACAGTCACCCATTACCCAAGTCTGACCACTGCATAAATGGAAGACCTCGCCAACTTAAAGCGAGCTTCTGAGAAGGTAGCGGGCAGCACTCCCCAAGAAGTCCTCGACGCTTTTATTCCGAAAGGGAGTAGCATCGGGGATTTCCCGTTGGTGGATATCACCTACGGCCACGCTCTTTTCTTCGCAAGCATCGAACATCCTCTCGCGAAAAACTCATTTGATGACTGGGACGCCCAAGATCTCGGCCTAGCATTCTTCGCGATGACGAGAGACTCGAAAGAGCTTCATCGGCTTGTCAGGGAAGGCGAGTTGGAAGAGTCGCTCTTCGAGTTCTTGGAACAGGTTCCGATCAACAACCATGTCGAGGACACCCAGAAAATTATCCTGCATTATCTCGGCTCAACCAGCACGGCGGTCGAGATGAAGAGCAAGGACTCAGATAAAGGGACTCAAAAAAAAACTCATTCGGATGGATTCTTGGGTCGATTGCGGGGATTTGTCGCGAATATCATTGGAAGCCTGACTTCGTTATTCACGAACTCCCACTCTCCCAAGCACTCGCATTCTCAGCCTGTTCAGCGTGGGCGCAAGGCTTAGAGCCAGCGAAGGGGGGATATCTCGACTGGGCGCTCGATAGGGAGATCGAAGCTGGGATACTTTGACTTTTAGGAGAATTCTATATGGCTGGCGTTAATATCACAATCGGAGCCGATTCCCGGAAGGCATCGCGGGAGTTTAAAACTTTTGAGACTAAAACTCAGAAGGCGCTCAAATCGATCCAGAAGGGATTTAAGGAACGCATCGGTCACAAGCTTTTTGATGGGTTCGCTAGTGCTGCTCGCAAGATCCCTGGCCTTCTCTCCGATGCTGTCGATAGCGCGTCATCGCTGAACGAGGAACTTGGAAAGTCTGAAGCTGTGTTTGGCGAGTCGGCGAAAGCGATTAGCAAATGGTCAAAGACGACCGCTGAAGGTTTAGGATTATCCAGAGTCGAGGCTCTGCAAGCGACTGGAGAGATGGGCAATCTCATCAGGACATTTGGAATCTCAGGAGACGAGGCAGCTAGAATGGCGCAAAGGCTGGTCGAGCTTGCTGCTGACATGGGAAGTTTCAACGAAGCGAGCATAGAGGACACACTGCTTGCTATTAGTTCGGCGATGAGAGGGCAGGGGGAGCCGATCATGAAATTTGGCGTAAACATTGAGGCAGCAACGCTGAAAGCTCACGCCTTCGAAAAGGGGATTGGAGACGGTAAAGCAACTCTGTCAGGTTCGGCAAAAGTGATGGCACTTTACAGCAAGATCCTGAAGGACACCACCATCCAGCACGGGAATTTCGCCGATACTTCAGACGATCTCGCGAACTCTCAAAAGATCATCGGAGCGCAATTAAAAGACGCATCGACCGAGGTGGGTCAATCGCTCCTCCCAGCGATGCAAAGCCTTGTCGACCTGCTCAAGGAAACCGACTTCCAGGCTATTGCTAAAAACATCGGAACAGTCGCGTCGGCATTCGTGTCCTTCGGATCTGGGGTCGGAAAAGCATACAAGGGCGTCAAGTGGATGATTGAAGACTTAATCGCCTCCGGGCCTCCGCTGTCAGGGGCGATTAAAGATGCTCTCCCAGTTCTTGAAATAGGGACCAGATATAAAGAATTGCAGAAATCGGACATTCATAAGGGCGACGATTCAAAGTGGGGATTCCAAAAAATCATGGATGAACTCGACGCCGAAATGAAAGAGAAGGCAAAGCTGAAAGCCGCCGATGATGACAGGTCGAAGAGACTTTCGGAGATCTCGTTTTGGTATCAGGACGCCGTCGATTCCGTCATGGCCGCTGTCGAGGCGCAGAGAGAGAAGAACAAGCTACTGAAGGAGGAGCAATCACTATTGAGGAAGGACGCCAGAGCCGACTTTGAGCAGCGCCGAATGGATGCACTCGCCGAATTCGGCATCGGTGGAGAGAAGAGAAAGAAGGACCGGATCGCCGAGCTTCTCGACCTTGGATTCTCGGCTGACGAAGCCAGCGGGATGGCGGGGACCGAAGCGAAGATCGAGAGCTTGCTATCAACACGCGATTCGCTTTACAGCATCTCAGGCCAGACATCATCCCAAGCCGTCTCGTCGATGCAGAGGGTCGGTGGCGGTGGTGGATCGTATGGCGGCAGTATCGATGTCCAGAAGCAGCAAGCCGATCTTCAGTCAAAGATGGTGGAACTTCTTCAAGATATCAAAAACGGATCGCCTCAACGGGCAGTTTCGGACTTTTGACAAACCCGCCGATTCTATGAACAAGAGCAAGTTCTTCGGCGTCCTACGGCACGTTCTTACCTTCGGTGGTGGCTACCTCGTCGCAAAAGATTATCTCGATGGCGAACAACTCACCGAGCTTGTCGCTGGCGCTCTCGCTCTCATCGGCCTAGCATGGTCGTATTTCTCCCCAGAAAAATCAAACTAACAGAATCATGGACGTTACATTTGCAGACACCGACCCAGTTGAATACCCGCTCGAAAGTGGCCGGACTTATTACATCGCCGCAGCCGATGGAGATTTAACCGTTAAGCGTAAGAAGCTCGATGGCGCATGGGTGGCCGTCGATGGTTCTCCAGTCAGTGATGGCGAGGAGAGACTGATTCTAACCCACAGCCACGGCGGGAAAATTCAAGTCACGGCATCGGCAGCAGGAACAGAAATGGTGCTGAAGGGATGATCGGGAACCATCGCACACAGGCTGGGATCATCTCGAATCGAGCTGGGATTTTTCCTGGCGCTGGGATTTTTCTTAAAGACGGCGCGGCGTTCTCCTTTCTCGACTACGATCCAATTCTCGCATTTGATATGCAGGAGTCGATGCTCGCGGCTGGGGATGTTCCAGCGGAGAACCTCGACCTCGTCGCGTCTCTCGACAACCTCTCGACAGCAGTGGGCGCGAACGGTGATGCGACTCAAACGACATCACTGAATCAACCTGTCGCGCATGTCCCTCAAAATGGGGGTCATTTGTATTTGCCGGGAGTTATTGGGAACTATGCGAGCGTGCCGGACGAGGCCAATCTTGATGGATGGGGTGATTTTGAAATCTCCATCGAGAATCTCACTCTTGAACAGTGGATTAACGGCACGCAGACTCTGATCTCGAAACGAAACTCAGAAAGGGCATATTGGCTTTATGTGAATTCTTCTGGGAGAGTTGGGTTAGAGTTATCCAACGATGGGTCCGCCGTCACGTATATTACATCAACGGACCCGCTCCCGGTCAGTGACGGCGAGGAGGTTAGTGTCTCCGTTAAGCGTGTGGGGTCCACAGTGAACATTTCCTACAATTTGGGCGCGGGTTGGGTAACAGCTATTTCAACCTCGTTTAATGATTTGGATTTAGCAACGACCGCTGATTCTCTTGTGGTTGGGGTAAGGTCTTCTGGAGTGGCTCCGTTTATGGGGTCGGTCGGTCGTGTCGCGGCTTGGGACAACGCCACCCAAACAGGCGACCCTGTCCTCGACATTGATTTCGAGAAACCCGATGACCATTCAACATCATTCGTCGCAGACTCAGGTCAAACGGTAACGATCGTCCAATCAGGGGATAACCCAGCGACTATCGTTGGATCATCATTTTCTCGATGGGATGGTGTTAATAGCGTCATGGATCTCGACTGGACAGCGGCGAGCGGTGACTACTTCTTCGCGACTGCGACTGCGGATGGAGTGCTGTCTGGCGAGCTATCTTTGGTCAATGGTGCGAGCTACGAGATCGGTGCGCTGGGAGTTCCAAGGACGAGTAATTGGCAGGGTGGTGATAATTACCACACCTACTACTATCCTGCCACGATCTCAGCAGCAGATCGAGCGACGATCATCGCCGAGCTTGGAGAGTTTACTGACACTCCAATGTTTGAGGGCAAGACGAGTTTTTCTAGTTTCCTTCGCGCTGCCGCCCAACTCAAACAGGTTGACGCTGCGAATATTGATGGTTCGGCGGTTGGGGATTTTAGTTCCACATTTCAAAACTGCTCCAGCCTGACCACAGTCACCGTCAATGGTGGAACGGGGAATCCATTCGCAGACTCGCCTTGCACTACCTACACGAACGCATTTACCAACACCAACTTGTCCCAACAATCCATCGATGACATCCTCGTCGCGATTGAATTGGCGGCAACATCCAACGGAACATTTGACCAGTCTGGTGGCAACGCCGCATCCGCGACAGGAGACACTGCTGCTGTCGCTCTCAGAGCTAGAGGATGGACCGTGACTGTCACCCCGGCAGAGTTACAATATGGTGCTGACCGACTCATCCGACCCGCAACCGATACGACTACCGAAAACCTTATTGATCCAGATCTCCATCGCTACAACGTAACTCCAACATAAATCATGGCCGACAAAGCAATCACCGAACAAAGCTGGAACCTCATAACTGGGGAAACCGTAACCGCTGCACAGCAGACGCTCATTAAAACAGCACTCGCTATTCCGGAGACGGCATACGGGTCCATCTGGTGCGACGAGACAGCAGGAACTCCAGCGACAACGACAATCACAACCGCTGGGACATACTACAAACTGACCCAGTTCACCAACAATGGTGATGCTACAAACACGACACCGGATCACACCAATGACAACCTAGCTCCTGACATTGACGGGACTTATCGAATCTCCCTTGGGATCTCGTTTTCTGGCACGTCGAACTCGACGCAGACTATGAAATTTTACAAAAATTCAACAGCGATTACTGGGGCGACTCTGGTTCGGAAAATCGGATCTGGCGGCGACACCGGACGTGGTGCGCTACAATTCACGGCGGCACTCGTCGATACCGATGCTGTCTCAGTCTACGTCACGTCTGACGGCAATGGCGACACCTGCACCGTTGATTGCGCCGTCCTATCTATGCACCTGATCGAGTAATGCCCGAAGAACTAGAACTTACCCCACTCCAGCAGGACCAACTTGACACTGGTTGGCATTATTTCTTGGCAGTTCCCGCCGTCTACGAGGGTCTCTCTGGATATGTTGACCAGTCGCGAGGATACCCGACTGGGGGAACCAAAGCCCGAACGGTGCGTGGACTCCCACCAGTAGAGGACCTCGCGACGACCAACGATGGAACGGGACGGGTGATGTTACAAATGTCCAACTGGAGAGTCGAATCAACCGACCTTGAGGTATTGGCTCCGCATCTCGAACAAGGAGCCATCTCCATCGTCACCGAGGACGAGTGGCTTGATCTACTGCCAGTTGAGGAGGATGAGGACGCATAATTGACAAATCCCGTTTTTTACAATCATGGACATTCCAGCATTTTTCGTCACGGCATCGACCAAGACCACAGTCAATCCCGCTGATCCGTTCGCCGTTGGATCATACACCATCGGAAACTCCCAGAGCCGGGTCGTATTCGACACTGTTGACCAGCTTTTTACCATCGATGCGACCGACATGACGGGGACGGCTACGCTCGATTGCTCGACTGGGATTCTCACTGGATCGACAGGCGGCACAATCATCGGAGGATTCGGTCGAGACCCAGACGGCGTGACTGTGGCATTCGCTCAGATCATGTCGCTGCACGTTCGTAATACCGGACTAACAGCGATCCAGCTTGAGAATTCGTCATACACTGGGACAGACGAGAAAATTGTCGAGTTCGTGCAGATCAATCCAGGAGGTGAGTTCTTAGCATCTGCTCCATCGGGCGCGGCCTTCACGCTCCAGACAATCGAAATTTTAGAAACAGCATCAGCGGCTGCTTGCTCGTTCGAGTTGATGGCCGTCGGTTCCACAACCTAACATGAGCATCCCTGTAAACATAGATCTCAACGATCATAAACGAGGCGACTTCTGGTCAGGCATCTCTCAGATCGGGCCAGTCTTGATCGACGGCGAGCAACCAGACGACGAGCTGAATCGATTGAGAATGCACTTCGTGAAGGGCAGTTCGACATACAAACTCGATTCTGACTCAACGCAAAGCCCTGACGCTCCGATCACGATCAACGACTCGGTGACTTGGGATGCTACAATCTCCAAGGTTCAAGATTTCCTTCCGACATGCGGGAATTGGAAATGGGACATGGAGTTTTACTCAGGCACAAACACCTCTCCCCAGACTTTCTATTCTGGGGTTTTAACTGTTGTTGATGACGTGACGAAATGAGCGAGGAAATCACTGCTCCAATTACGACACCGCAGGATGTCGACATCACCGCTCCGTTCACTATTCCAGCCGACTTTGAAATCACTGGCGGGTCGTCACTGCTCAATCATGTGGCGGTGACTCGCTTCACTGCGATTGTTTCCGATTGCGATCTCTTTGGAGCGATCGACTCAAACGGGGTATATTCATGGGACGCTGACGAGAACGCATTCACGAACGGGGAATTTAAGATTTTCAGAAATTGGGTAGAGTATCAAACAACATGGTATCTCTATTACTCTGGCGCGGAGATCGCAAAACGCGAAGAGCCGGAACTTCATGGGACGTGGATCGTGACTGATGCTAATTTCGGATCGTCTCTGACTGTATCAAAAGGGTCAGCCAGTCTCGCAGACACTGGCGAGAACGTCGATCTCACCGACATACTCAACGAGTCAGCCTATGGGGATCAAATCTCACTCAGTGCTGGTGATTTCACGTATTCTGGTCTGATCTATGACAGCACGACGCTGGCCGATGCTGATGGAAACAACATCGGGGCAGTCGGCGGCGATGCTGTCGGGAACCATCGTTTTTTACCTGGTGGTATCACCATCAAGGGAATGGGACAGCATCAGACTAAAATCACATTCGCCCAGTCTGGCCACGATGCGAGAATAGCGGGAACGATATTTATCGCGCTCAGGCTTTCGTGCTGCTCGCTCGTTGAAGGGATCACCGTCGATGCTAACGCATACGCCAACATCACAGCCAATGGAGTCCTGCGAATCGACACGCTCGAAGTCGAAACGTGGGACTGGGATGGAGTAGGACCAAAAGAAGATCCACAGGTCGGAGACGGTCCGAACTATCAACTCAACCCGCATTACGGATGCTATACGATTAACGACGATGGCTCATCGTTGATTGATTGCAGGTTCATCGGATGGAGTGGTGGTGGTTGCAATTTGGAATCAGTCACGACCGAGCAATATGGTAACAACATTTACGGGCAGAGATGCGTTGTTGATCGATGCACCTACGAGGAGCCAGTGAATGTCGCATACGGTAGTGCATACGTATCAGCAGCGGGGCTGCGATATTCTACCATTTTTAAAAATTGTCTGGTTCGCTATCCCGACACCGAATCAAACTTTTGGCAGCTAGGATACGGTGAATCGGCATACGCTCCGACATTTGGTCTGGGAGTGCATGACTGCACTGAAATTCACGACAACAAATTTTACAACTGCGGTGCAGTATTTCACAGGGACTCGCTGGCCATCACCAGCTCGATCATGCGGGGGAATCAAATTTTCAACTGCGTTTACGGCGTCCTGTATCAGATGACTGAAGGGGATGAGTGTCGAAACATCGTGGTCGAGGATAATCTTTTTGAGGTGATCAACGGGAACGGGGTAACCAAAGGCGCTTGCGTTAAAATCACATCCGACTCAGCGACGCCGAAAACGAATGGAATCCACGTTCTCAATAACACGTTCATCGGAACGGCAGCTAGCGAGGAATATGGGATTTTGATAGGCAACAAAAACGACGGTCTGGCTAACCCACCTTACATGGAAAACGTATTTGTAAGGGGAAACATCTCTGGTTACTGGGATGATGATGACCCTAACAGTCGTCAACTCACGGGGACGCTGGATAACACCTACCAGCAATATTCGCTCACTTTCAATATCGCGAATTATGATTCGACGGTGGCCGATGCAGAGGGATTCTACGACCAACTCCCAGTCACCAAACCGACAGTGTCAGGAGTCACAGGATCAAATGCAGCACTTGAAAGCCTTCTCGCATCCCTTGAATCCCAAGGACTAATCACTGACTCCACAACCTCCAGCTAAATGAAAACAACACTCGCATTCCTATCGCTTGCTATCACGTCCTGTGGGATCTCAGGGACAGTCAATATCCCCCTGCCAGATAAACTCGGTGGCGGTAGTATTCCAATCGTCATCAACGCTGAAAAATAAATGAGTTTCTCACTCGTTGGCACTCAATGGAATCTCGCGGGATTCGAAAAGTATCTCTCGAAAACGGACACCGGATGGTCTGACTCAGTCACGATTCACCATACTGGTTTTCCTGATCTCGCGATGCGGAAGAAGGGACTGACCGCGCAGCATATCAGGAACATTCGCGACTACTACAAAGGCAAAGGATGGAGTGGTGGGCCGCATTTATTCATCGACGATCTCGACATCAGCGGCATGAATCCGCTTAACGAGCGAGGCGTTCACGCTAGAAGCTTCAACTCGAAGTCCATTGGCATCGAGGTTCTCGGAAACTACGACAACGAAGATCCGAAGTCAGGCCGAGGATGGGAGTGCTGGAAACTGACCGCGAAGGTGGTGGCCGCGATCCTAAACGCCAAAGGACTTCCCGCGACGAAGGCGACGATTTTATTCCATCGTGACGATCCGAAAACCAGTAAAACCTGCCCCGGCAACAAGATAGAGAAAGTCTGGTTTATCGCGTTGGTGAAAGGCGAGATGGAAGGAAAGCCAGATCAGCCAGACGAGCCAGAGGATGAGTGTGACGAGCATCTAAAAGGTATCGCTTGGCAGGTTGAGCAGATCAAAAAAGAGTTTCAGACGATGGACGATGAGAGCCTCGAAAAGCGTCTGGGGTTCATCGAGTGGAGGGCAAAGCAGCTATGTTTGAGAACAGCAGTGAATTAAAGGAACTTCTCGCGGGTGGATTCTTCGGGTCGCTAACCAGGCTCCTTTTGAAACCAGAAAACGGATGGAAACAGTGGCTCTCGCAATTCGTGGTGGGCATCTCAGCCGCTGTATTTCTCGGCGGGATGGTGGGACACTGGATCGGAGCAGGCCCCGCTGGGTATGCGTCGGCGGCCTACGTCATCGGCACAGCAGCCGAGAAAACGCTTGAACTATTTCAAAAGAAACTCTCCCCATGAATTACGCATCCGGCCATCTCTGTTTTTTGACCGCCATACTAGCGTCATGGTATGCGCGTCAGTCTCTTCTCGACTCAGGCCGCTGGGGATGGCTATCAAGACTCCCATCTGTGGTCGTGGCTTCTGTCATGTTTTTTAAAGGCTGGGAGCGCATCGAAGGAGATCTTCCTTCGACTCTCGATCTAATCCGCGATATCGCCATCGCGTTGATGTTTTTCGCGATGATCGCGACTCACTGGCGACGATACGGGCATTTATAAGCCTGATCCGCATTTTTTTTCTGGTTTCTGCTCGTTGGGTTACAGCGAGTTATGCGAAGTTGCACACTTTAGGGTGAAAAAGGTGTTGCGTTATTTATCAGTCTAGGGTTATTGTTCGCTCGTCAAAGGAAAACAAGACAAGCAAATGAAAATCAAAACCACCAACTACGAAAAGCTCAACACCATTCTTGACGAGATCAACGGTCGAGCAGGGACGCACACATTCACCGGGCCACAGCTCCGCGCTGCCGGGATCGCGATCAAAAAACATCTTAGCAGTTACATGACTCTTTCTGAGATGAAAGGCACAACCGGAACCATCGAATCAAGCGAGCAGGTTCCACGCTCCTACAAATACGTCAGGGTCGGCAACGAGGCCACGTTCATCGTCAACGCCAAGGGCGAAGTTTTCATCACTGCCATTGCCAAAGTCGATCTTTGGGAAAAAGACGGCGGTCGGACCAAATTCAATTTTTCCGACGATCAGAAAGCATCCATCGCAGCTCGCGCCATTGAAACCGCCAGCAAAATCTAAACCAACCAAACATGAAAACAACACTAAGTAAACTCCGAGACCTGGCGAGCGTCATGCGACGCCATAACATGGGGATCAGCCAGTCTCTGGTTCTTGCCAAAGCCGCTGACGAGCCATCGACGATGACTCAGATATCCGAGGAGTCCAACCTGCACCCAGTGAACATTACTGGGCTGGTCGATAATCTCGAAAAGGAAAGACTCGTAGTCAGACAACCTGACAGCAATGATCGACGAAAGGTCATCGTCGCCGCTACTCCGGTCGGGCGGGAGGTGATGACTCAAATCACCGCATCACTGGAAGGAGGGCGCGATGAGTGAGATCCTGCTGAAGTGGCTCATCGCCTCGTTTATTTTTTTCTTCCTTCTCTGGGCAGTCGTTCGCTCGTTCATTATGGTGCGACGCCATGAGATCCTTCGGGAACTGCTGAGAAAAGATCTCTACGAACTCAGGGACGAAGAAGGACAGGTTTTCTACCGTCTCGATTGTGGATACCCTCGTCCTCACGACGAGTTTCGGCTGAAACAAATTCGCAAGATTACCAATGACAGACTCCGATGAGTATCCATCTCCCGACGAGATCGAGTTGGGAATACTTTATGAAATCTCGCGGGACTGATCACCCTGCGACCCGCAAACCCTCCGCGGTACATAAAAACGGGTGGATTAGCTGGCCCTAAGCAGCCCAAAAACTTCAGTGGGTGGCTTACCCTTAGCCCGATTACGCACAAAATCGTAAAGACAGTGCCACGGGGCTAGGACCCCCTCCAACTAACAAAACAAATGAAAGAAATAACAACACAGACGGGATCGCTCAAGGCGATCATCTCCAGCGAAAAAATGCAGGCTCAGTTTGCAGCATCGCTACCATCTCACCTTTCACCTGAGAGGTTCGCGAGAGTGGCCATCACCGCACTGACTCGCTCTCCAAAGCTGGCAGAATGCACTCAGGAGTCATTCTTCAAGTGTCTGCTCGATCTCTCAGCGATGGGACTGGAACCTGATGGCCGACGCGCTCACCTGATCCCATACGGGAAGACATGCACTCTGATTCTGGACTACAAGGGACTCGTCGAACTGATGCGCAGGAGCGGAGATGTCGCGACGATCCACGCCGATGTCGTATGTGCCAACGACACCTTCGCACACAACCTGGGAGAAATCACCGAGCATACGTTCTCGCTGGCCGAGGACCGGGGCGAGATGATCGCAGCCTATTCACAGATCACGTTCAAGGACGGCTCGAAACAGTCGGCCATCATGACCAAGTCAGAGATCGACGCGATCAAGAATCGTTCACGATCTGGATCATCTGGGCCGTGGAAGACCGACTACAACGAGATGGCTAAGAAGACGGTGGTTCGTCGGGTATCCAAGATGATCACTCTCTCTCCAGAGATCATGGATGCCGTCGAGCGATCTGATCGGCACGAATTCGGCGAGATGAGAACTGTCTCAGACTTTAAACCTGACATCAACAGCACTGTCGAGAATCTGAAGGCTCTCGCTCAACCTAACATGGAGGAGACAGCAGAATGAGATTCCCAGATTGTAAAATCCACCACATGCCCCAGAGGTCGGAAACTTGGTTCGACATCCGCAAAGGCAAACTCACAGGCTCGCAGATGGGCGCATGGCTCGCCGACCGCAAGCAGACAACCAAGACGTTCGCGAAGGCTAGAGCGAAGGCCACAGCGAAGATCATTGGCCAACTCTCGTCATGCGAAGTCCCAGACGAGTGGGAGGTCGATCCTGATGGGCCACCGCCGAAGAGCATCGGCCTATGGGCGATCTGGAACGGCATCAACCAAGAACCGAAAGCTGTCGCAGCGTTCGAATTCGCCACTGGGTTGGAGATCGAGGAAGTCGGATTTTGCGAACACAGCTCAGGCGTGATCGGAGTCTCACCTGACGGCCTGATTAAAGACCAGAACGTCGGATTTGAAGGGAAGGCTCCAATCCCGACAACCCACGTCGAGTATCTGCTGAACGGGACTCTGCCTGAGACATACAAGGCGCAGGTCCACGGCTGCATGGCAGCGACTGGAGCGGACGCATGGTGGTTTCAATCATACTGCCCAGGACTCCCTGCCTTCCGTATCCTTGTCGAGCGCGATGAATTCACTGAGCAGATGGTCGCTGGCATGAACGAATTCGGTGATTATCTGAGAGCCGAGACTCTTCGCATTATCTCACTAATACCGGAAGGAGGCGAAAATGATTAAATCGGGGGATATTGTGAAGTGCAGTAAATGCCGTGCATGTCACAGGCTGACCCATCCGGTCAACAAGAGAACGGGAGCCGTTGTTTTCGACATTCTCGCCTTTAATTGCTCTGGGATGATGCAGATCGGCGTCTCGCATGGCGTTCTCTCCAAGGGCTTGGAGGTCGTTGATCCGGTCGGGATCTCTGCACCTGCAAGTAAGGAGCATTTTCCAAAAGAGAAGCAGGAAGGATACCGTTATGGACAAGTTTGATCTACTCGTCGCGTTTGAGAAATTTCGGCGTGCAGGAATCTCAACGCTCAACAGGGCTTCAATTTTAATCGCAGTTGTGAACAGGCCGGGAATCAAATCGACGGCGTTGGCTTCGGTGATCGGAAATCGTGCGGTAAATATCCAGCCTGCCACTCGGCGGCTCGTGGAACTTGGGTTGCTTGAAATCGTAAGGCTCGACATACCCAGCAGGGGGCCTGGCAGGGTCTCGCTGACGTATCATCCGACCCAAGCTGGGATTGATTTAGTGAATAGCTGCTAATTTATGCCTTGCGCTCGATCTGTGGGTATATAGATTGATCGCACAACCAAGCTTGGAGGCGCGGTAACATAGGAAATTTCAAAACTTTCCCCCATTGGCTCAGACGCCTCGCCTCCAAGCACTTTACAAGTCTGATCTGATGGGGGTTTTTTTATTCTATGAGAACGAGAAAAAAACCAAAATTGATATATGGAATTGGAATCAACGACTCCGAAACGCCAGTCTATTGGCAAGTAGATGGAAAGATGAAGGTTTGTCCGTTTTACCGGAAGTGGATGAGTATGCTTGAACGCTGTTACTATGAGAAGCTCCACGTAAGGAGACCGACCTATCGCGATTGTGAGGTCACCAGTGAGTGGAAACGGTTTACCGTATTCCGCGAGTGGATGAAAAATCAAGACTGGGAGGGGCGGCATTTGGATAAGGACCTCCTAATCACTGGGAATAAAACCTATTCGTCAGAAACTTGCATTTTCGTTCCCCAATACGTAAACAACCTTCTTACCGACCGCGCAGGTAAACGTGGAGCGTTTCCGCAAGGGGTCTGTCGGAGCTTCAAGCGTTTCAAGGCTCAGATCGGGATCAATGGGGTCAGCAAATACATCGGGCTTTACGACACCCCAGAAGCTGCCTCGTTAGTCTATCAGCAAGCACTGGCAGCCAAGGTCAGAGAGACAGCAGCCGAGCTTCCCGCAAACGAAGACCCTCGGCTTGCTCCTGCCTTGGTCCGTATCGCTGGCGAAATCGAAGCTAAACTATCATGAAATCTGAATCAGAAATACAGCGCGAGATCATCATCGCAGGGAACCGAGATGGCATGAGATTATTTCGAAACAACGTCTCGAAAATCAAACACCAAGGACGATGGCTCAGCTTCGGCATCCCAGGACCAGGTGGATCAGATCTCATCGGCTGGAAATCCATCACGATCACCGAGGAGATGGTCGGTGACACGGTCGCAGTGTTCGCCAGCGTGGAGGTGAAGACACCGAAGGGCCGTGTGGCTGAGAAGCAGCGGCTCTGGCTCAATCTCGTCCGATCATTCGGAGGGATCGGAATCATCGCTCGCAGCGTAGACGACCTATGAAACTCAGAGACTACCAATCCACTCTCGTCGATGGACTAAGGGAAGCGATCAAAGCAGGGCATCGGTCACCCATTGCGGTCTCCCCTACCGGATCAGGCAAGTCTGTGATTCTCGCTCACATTGCAGGGGCATCCATTGATATCCTGAGTAAAACTCTCGTCATCGTTCATCGGAAGGAGTTGCTTCTCCAACTAAGCAAAACGTTCGATGACTTCGGGCTGGATCATGGATTCATCGCTGCCGGGATCAAACCGGACTACTCGAAACGAATCCAGATCGGGATGGTGGCATCGCTGAAATCGAGGTTGGGAAACATCCCTGATTTCAATCTAATCATCACGGATGAGTGCCATCATTCGGTTTCCCCGACACACGTCAACGCTCTCGCCAGATTCCCGAATGCCGTAAAGATCGGGTTTACCGCGACTCCGCAAAGGCTTGACGGCAAGGGACTCGGCGCGATTTATGACAAGATCGTGCAAGGCCCGACTGTGGCATGGTTGATGGAAGCGGGTTTCCTTTCGAGAGTCAAAGCGTATTCCATCCCTTCCGATTTCGATACCGCTGGTATCAAGACGGTCGCTGGAGACTATAACAAACGCCAGGTTGCCGAAGCAGTCGAGGGAAGCTCCATCGTCGGCGATGCCGTGAAGCATTATCAGAAGCTCGGCAAAGACATGCCAGCGGTCGCGTTCTGCCATTCCATCGACGCCGCTGATAATACCGCTCAGGCATTTAACGCCGCCGGAATCCCATCAGCATCGATATCAAGCAGGATGAAAGCCGACGAACGCACCCAGGTCGTCGATGACTTAACCACTGGGAAAATCCATGTCCTGACTTCAGTCGATGTCGTATCCGAAGGTTTTGACCTTCCGAAAATCGGCGTGGCGATCCTACTAAGACCGACCCAATCGCTAGGCGTTCACCTCCAGCAGGTTGGCAGGATTCTCCGACCATTCGAAGGCAAAGAGCATTCTGTCATCATCGACCACGTAGGGAATGTCCCAGCACTAGGAATGCCAGAAGACTCTCGCGATTGGTCGCTAAAAGATCGACCCAAGGGAGAAGCGAGAGCTGATTCATTTATCACATGCAAAGAATGCTACGCTATTTACTCCCAGTTCGAACCGATCTGTCCAGAGTGTGGAGCAGTCCGCCCCACATCAGAACGTGAAGATTTGAAAGTCGTGGAAGGTGAACTTGAAGAGTTCACTGAGAATCCCTACAAGAATCACACTCTAACATGGCGCGATGATTTTGAAATCGTCAAAAAGGTTGCCAAGGCCAGAGGATTCAAGATCGGTTGGGCATACCGAAAAGCCCGATCATTAAACATCAAATTCCCATTCAATCCCTATTACTCAAAAATTTTATGAAAACACATGACCAAGCACTTCCATACCTTCGCGAACTCCTGACCGAGTTCTTTCCCGAAGGACGATTCTCAACGCACGATTTCCGCATCGGTAACATCGACGGCGAACCTGGCAGTTCACTGAGCGTTGATCTCCAGAGCGGACTATACAAAGATTTCGCGACCGATGAAGGCGGCGGGTATATCGACCTGATCGCAAAGAGGAAAGGAGTCAGTTTCGCCGATGCCGCCAAGATGATCGATGATCGATTCGGACTCAGCCGGGATCGGAGCGACTACGTCCCGCCAGCACGACCAGCGAAACCAACACCAAGTCCTAAACCGGAATTCGTGAAGGACGCGACCAGAAAGAAGGTCAGGAAACCGTTCAGCAACGTCACGTTTCAATATCTCGACAAGGACGGGAAAAAGATCGGTTCAGTCGCAAAAATTAAGACACCGAAAGGCGGGAAGACGTTCCGCCAATTCAAAGCCAACGGGAGGGCAGGAGGATTCGGTAACCACATCTACCGCATCGAAACGATCCAAGAAGTCAATGACCGACCAGTGTATATCGTTGAGGGTGAACAGTCTGCGATTGACCTGTCTAAATTCTGTAAAAACGTGGTTTCATGGAATGGGGGAGCGTCATCAGCCAAAAATGTCGATTGGTCGCCGCTCGAAAATCGAGAGGTTGTCATCTGGCCTGACAACGATAATCAAGGAATCAAGGCAGCTCTCGACATCAAGGAACAACTCCCAGACGCGAAGATTCTCGCGCCACCACCAGCACACCCACTCGGATGGGACTGCTCCGATGGCATCGCCGATCCAGAATTCGATATCGGGTCATTCATCCAAGAGTCGAAGGAATACGAATCTCCAGAACAGGAGAAGCCGAAACTCATTCCAAATTCCAATCTATTCGCCTGTCTCGGCCAGACCGATGGCGTGTTCTGGTATCACGTCAAAGGGAAGCGGTTGCTCAGTCTCACCCCGGCTGAACACTCGGCAATCAATCTCAGGTCGATGGTGATCGGTGACTACTGGGATCGATACAAAGAACCAGAATCGACAAAGATCGACTGGCTGAGAGCCGCAGGAGATCTCATGGACCTGGCCAACGACATGCCGCCATTCAACTCGAAACGGGTCAGAGCAAAAGGATGCTGGATCGATGAAGGAAGATCGGTATTCAACGCTGGGACTCATCTCGTCGTCGATGGCCACTCAGTCCCGCTCGATGGCATCGATTCAAATTTCATTTACCTTGAATCTGAAGAGGTGGACTTCTCGCCAGATGACATGCTGGAGAACCACGAAGGCGCGGAGATTCTCAAGATGATCGAGGAACTTTCATGGGCAGAACCGCACTTTGGAAAACTCGTCGCCGGATGGACGTTTCTTTCCACCGTCTGTGGCATCGTGAGCTGGCGACCACATATCTGGATCACTGGCGCAGCTGGATCAGGTAAGACATGGGTGGTAAATCACGTTCTAGGCGACCTGCTCACGAAGTTTGCGCTAAAAGTCCAAGGAACGACCACCGAGGCCGGACTTCGTCAAGAACTCCGATCAGACGCCAGACCAGTCGTATTCGATGAAGCAGAAGGAGGCGACCAGACGAGCAATCAACGAATCGCGAAAATTCTAGAACTCGCCCGCATCTCATCATCTGAGAATAACTCAGGAGTCACGAAGGGATCAGCAGGTGGAAAAGCTCCCGTCACGTTCGCAGTCAATTCGATGTTCGCCTTCGCGTCCATCGACGCCGGATCTGAGAGAGAAGCCGACAAGTCGAGGATCACCACGGTCGAACTGAATCGCGGAATGACTGTCGATAAGTTCGAGCCGTTCGCTCGCCGATGGCAGGAGATGCTCGCAGATGGGAGGACGTCAGATCGCCTTATGGCGCGTGCAGTCGCTCTCGCTCCCAAGATTAGGGAGAATGCTACCAAGCTCTCCAGGGCCGCTTCTATGGTGTGCTGCGACAGCCGTATGGGTGACCAACTCGGGACTCTGCTCGCTGGAGCGTATTCGCTGACAAATGACGACGTGATCGATGATGATCGGGCTGAGAAATTAGTCGCCGGACTAGGATTGCAATCGATGGACCCGAGGGAGGAAGATTCTGAAACCTGCGTTTCCCATCTCATGGCCGCGATCCTGACATGCGAGGGAGTCTATTCGGTATCCGAAGCGGTCGAGAAAATCGTAAGCGGAGGCTCAGACGCTGGGATTCACGCCGATAATCTGGCGAGAAATGGTCTTAGAGTCGAGGACGGAAAACTTTTCGTAGCCGCCAAACATCCCGAATTGACCCGAATTTTTCGAGACACACAGTGGGCGCAGTCGAAATGGGCAGGCTCGTTGGCCCGTCTCGATGGAGCTGAGAAGTCGAAATCGAGCAGAAGATTCTTCGGGATCGCCGCTCGATACGTTGCCATCCCACTCTAGGAGAGTCTGATTTAATTAAGCTGGCTGGATTATCATCTAGCCAGCTTTTTTGTTTTTTGGTGGTTCAGAAATGTCGAATCGTGCTCAGATTATGCAATTCCGACTGGGTGCGCCCGTTTTTTGAGATGCCGTGTTGCGTCAGCCGTTGCGGCATCAAGGCGTTGATCGACAGCGAGTTAGCGTAAATCTAATACCCGCAACAGGTTTTCACAAATATAAAGCCCTATACGGAAACACGTTGGTCCCTAATCACGTTTAGGGACCAACACATTTCCCGTATACTCTATATTTTCTTAAAACGTGTTGCGTCTTACTACTACTTACCTTTAAAGGTATTATATTATATAGGATAGAGGGCTTTTTTACCCGCAACACAAGTGCGCCCGACCCGCAACAAATAAGATACTTTCGATGGGCGCACCTGTTGCGGCTAGAAAAAAGAGAAAGATCATTGACTCCGAATCCGAGATGGGCTAGAAAAAACAAGCCACCAGAAAATCATGCGGATTCTCAGGTGGCTCTAACCTCAAACATTACCAAACAATGATTAAGACTGAAAATGATTTAGCCGCGACAACTCCCGATGTCAAGCAGTGCAAGAAGTGCGGAGCAATAAAGAGCGTTTCCGAATTCTACAAGGACAAGGGAAAGAAGGACGGCTTATGGGGAAGCTGCATCGCTTGCAAGAAAGCCAACGACTTCGCAAACAAGGAGCGGAATGCCGCTACGAGCAAAGCCTATCGACAGCGTAAAAAAAAGAGATCTGGCCCAAAGAAGAGCCATACGCCAGTCATTACCTTGAACATCGTCATCAATGTGAATTTCACCAAAAACCAAAAACCAACCAATAAAACCAAATGAGCGATACCTACAAAGCCACAGGCGAAATCAAGAAGATCGGCGAACTCCAGGAATTCAGCGGAGGATTCACGAAACGCGAGATTGTGCTGACGATCGGCGATAAATACCCGCAGGACGTGGCCTTTGAAGCCGTGAAGGATATGACCGACGAACTCGACCAATTCCGACCTGGAGACGAGCTGACGATCTGCTTCAATCTTCGTGGCAGGGAATGGGAAGGACGGCACTTCGTCAACTTGCAAGCATGGAGATTCGAGAATCATGTCGCAATGGCCACAGAATCGCCTGTGGTGGCTCCGGCGGCTCAAACGGCACAATCTACCACTCCAGCAGCCACTCAGGAGCCAATTCGCCAAGCTTCACCGGAACCACGCACCATCGCTGTCGGTGAAGGTGAGTCCGATCAAATTCCGTTTTAGAAAAAAAAGTCATTGACGAGCAAGCCGAACTCGCTAGCCTTCAATCAGGAAGTCGCATTTCCTTTTGTGTTTTGATTCATATTCTTACTTGGTGTTAGTTACATCGTTTCAAGAGAATCCCGCCAGGATGCGACCCCGGCGGGATTTTTTTATACAGATATGAAGAACGAACAAATCAAGGAACGGCAACGCCATAGCGGTCACGGCAATGTTTACAGATACTCCGATCACAGGTCCAGTATAGGACGCTCGGGATGGTCGCCGGAAGCCGATGATCTATGCCTGAATATCGGACCAATCGGAGAGTTCAGCCAAGGTTACGTCGTGCTACGAGCAACGCCGGACGGGAGATTCCAGAAAGTTGGCGAATTTATGGCACTCATATTCGGGGATCCGATATGCAGGCTGGAGAGCGACCTGTTCCATCGAGCTTGCGCCGGAGAACCGATTTCTTTGCCTGCGAACGCCAAAGAACAGGCAGCCCCGTAGGGGATTGCCTGCTTCGTTTTGTTCTGCTTTCCGTAGTAAAAGAAAAGTGAGAAAAGACGAAATAATGCTTGCACGGTATCAAAAGGAGCGTAAGGTGAAGCCATGACAACGAACGAGACGCCACGCAAGACCCGCAAGCAACTCCGCGAAATGGCCGACGAAAACGGATACATCTTCAAGAAAGGCCGCAAGACACCAACTCTCAAGTGCTACCCAAACGGAACAATTCTTCTTTGCGAAAAAGGAATGGACCTTTCCACCCTGAAAAACATCTCCACTAAAGACGCATTCAAACTGATCAAGTAAATGAAAGCCAACCAAAAGCAAATGACCATCAGCCGCGCCGCCCGCATGTGGCACAACACCGCAACCCGCACAATGGAACGCTACTTTGGGGATAACGATTACTACGAGGTTCCTTGCAGCCCCGAGGATCAAATGACAAACACGTTCATTGAAGGCGTCGCCGAGGAACTTGGGTTCGACCCGTCCATCAGCGCAATCAACGAGATGCGCAGGGCTGCCAAGAAGGCAGCTTGGGAACTCGTTTACGCTTACGGCGGAGAGGTCAAAGAACACTTCGAACGGGTCGCAGCATCAAACCGCGCATGGCGGGAACAGGACAGGAAGGACCGCGAATACCGCGCCCAGTGTCGCGCATCGTGGGCGAAAGCATGAACAAGACTGAAACAACCGCAATCGCGGAAGTGCTGCAAAGCTACTTTGAGCCAGACTCTCCCGAGGGTCTGGCTTGCGCGATGTATGAACTGAGGAGGATCTACAATGACAGCCAAGAAGAAGCAGCGAGGAGGAAAGCGCGAAGGCGCAGGGAGACCAGCACGGGACACCCCACGGGTTGCTGTGACGGTGCGACTGGAACCGGAAGAGGTGGAGAGATTGAAGCGGATCGCGGAGGCGAAAGGGCGAAGCGTGGCTGGGCAAATCGCGGAGTGGATTCGGAGGGCGAGATTTTGAAGCAGAACGTCGAAGTCCACACATCCGCTACTGGGGGCGCGGATTCGACTCAGGTTGAGG